>OLWA01000043.1_pt1 | contig 143983 bp, 124 predicted proteins | sample 1673251 | NCBI WGS metagenome assembly OLWA01 (sample SAMEA3178937, study PRJEB25190) | human gut metagenome | biome: human gut; feature: human-associated habitat; material: faeces | place: Austria | collected 2013 | reverse complement strand
GTTACAGGCGTATCCGCCGATATTTAGCCTTGTCGCTTAAAGCGACTGAGGAGCATGCGACTTCTAGTCATGTGAGATCCACTTTGAGGTTTGAGAATGATGTAAATATGTATGGTACTCAAGCGGAGAGTGGCGGTCTTAGAACTGTAGGGTAGTTTGAGAATGATGTAAATTTAACAACCCAGAGTTACACCGAGGAGGTTTTGTCTCATTTTGGGACAGAACCTCTTTTTTGTTACATGACAGCAAAAAGACGGGAATGATATAATCCTAACAAAAACTTTGTTAGGATAACAAAATTATTTGAATAATTTGCACAAATGGATTGAGATTTTTACATTAATGTGGTAAAATTTGACTATGTGTAAAAGAAAAACTGACAAAAAATTAGTGAAAAAGGAGAATGCTATTGAAACAGTGGTCAGAAATCCTGCGTAATGTCACAATGCTGTCCCAGCTGGGACTGTCATTTATCACACCGCTTCTGCTGTGCCTGGCACTCTGCTGGTTTATTACTTCCAGGACCGGTGTCGGAGGCTGGGTCTATATTCCGGGATTTTTCTTTGGGATGGGCGGATCGGCGACTGTGGCATATAAGTTTTATCTTTCTGTAAACAAACAGGAGAAGAAAAAGCACAAAAAAAATAAAATATATTTCAACAGACATTCATAAACAGCGATATGACGGACAGAATAAATGAAAGGAATAAAGAAATTATGAGCAGTATATTCGATAAGGTGCAGCCGGCAGTAAAAAAAGAAACAAGGAGAGTAGCCATGATCACGGCAGTCGGTCTGGTTCTGATGTGGATCCTTTTTGCAGGACTTCACTTTGCAATGCCGGACAAAGTGCCGTTGGATTATACCGTATTTCTGGGAGGCATCGGAGGAGGACTGATCGCAGTCCTGAATTTCTTTCTGATGGGACTGGCTGTTCAGAAGGCAGCTTCAGCGACAGATGAGGGAACTGCGAGAATGAAACTCAAAGCAAGTTATTCACAGCGTTTTCTGATGATGATGCTGTGGGTGATCGCAGCGATCGTTGCACCGTGCTTCCATTTTGTAGCGGGAATTGCTCCACTCTTATTTCCGGGAACGGGAATCAAGATCGTGGGGATATTTCATAACAAAAACTAGGAGGGGAAAATCTGAACAAGACAGGAGGTGAGTGAATGTATGGAACTGGATATTAATGGGGCGAAGATACTTTTTACTTTACCCATTGACCTGCCGGTTCTGGGACCTTTAAGAATCAGTGAGACCATGGTAGTAAGCTGGATCGTTATGCTGCTGATCACAGGAGTGTGTATCTGGCTGACGCATGATCTTAAGGAGGAAAATATTTCCAAACGGCAGGCTGTAGCAGAACTTCTGGTGGAGACGGCGAATAAATTTGTTGTCGGAAACATGGGTGAGAAGTTCAGGTACATGATTCCGTTTGTCGCGGCACTTTTTGCGACAAGTGTGGTATCGAACCTGATCAGCCTTGTGGGACTTCGAAGTCCGACATCGGATCTGTCTACAGAGGCAGCGTGGGCGGTTGTGGTATTTATCATGATCACCGCGCAGAAGATCAGGACCAGTGGATTCGGCGGCTACTTAAAGGGATTTACACAGCCGATTCCGGTTATGACACCATTTAATGTTCTTTCTGAACTGGCAACACCGGTAAGTATGGCGTGCCGTCATTTCGGAAACATTTTATCAGGTGTCGTTATTAATGGTCTGATTTATGGGGCGCTGGCAGTGGCAAGTTCCGCACTCCTGGGACTGATCCCGGGACTTGTGGGCGATGTGTTGTCACAGATACCTATTCTTGATGTAGGTGTACCGGCTATTTTATCTGTATATTTCGACTGGTTCTCAGGAATTATGCAGGCATTTATTTTCTGTATGCTGACAGTTATGTACATTGCAAATGCAGCAGAGGAATAAAAACTGTTGTTAGGAGATGAACAGCAGCAGATAAGGGATCCCGGGTATATGGGAATATCCGGAGACAATTTTATTACAGGAGGTTTTTATTATGGATTTTCAGTTATTAGCAAAAGGTATCGCATTAGCAGGTTGTGCAATTGGAGCAGGATGTGCGCTGATCGCAGGTATTGGCCCTGGTATCGGTGAAGGTAATGCAGTTGCAAGTGCATTGGAAGCAATCGGACGTCAGCCAGAATGTAAGGGTGATGTTACATCTACCATGCTTCTTGGTTGTGCTATCGCAGAGACAACCGGTATTTATGGTTTCGTAACCGGTCTGCTCCTTATCTTCGTAGCACCTGGTATGTTTATGAACTTCCTGGGCTGATCAGGAAAACAGTAACGGATGTGTCAGATAAGAACGCATCACAGCAGGACAGGAGATAACTGCCAGCATAAGCGGGCAGTGACAACAGGAGGTTACAAACATGCAGGTACAGGAATTAGTAGGAATTGTGCCGTGGAATTTTGTAGCGACGATTTGCAACCTTTTTATTCAGGTGTATCTCATTAAGCGTTTTCTTTTTAAGCCGATCAACGAGATGCTGGACAAGCGCAAAGCCAAAGCTGACGCAGAGATCCAGGATGCAGTGAAGGCGAAAGAAGAAGCTCAGGCTATGAAAGCCGAATACGAAAAGAATATGCAGGAAGCCAGGGACAAGGCAAATGACATTGTCAAGACCGCTCAGAAAACAGCGGCTGTCCAGAGTGAAGAGATGCTCAAGGAAGCTTCCAGTCAGGTAACTGCCATGAAAGAAAAGGCAGAGAAAGACATTGCACAGGAGAGACGTAAAGCTGTCAACGAGATCAAGGGTGAGATCGGAGGCATGGCTGTTGAGATCGCCGGTAAGGTAATCGAGCGCGAAATTAACGAAGAGGATCACACGAAACTGATTAATGATTTTATTGAGAATGTAGGTGAGGCATCATGACACAGGCTGCCAAAGTCTATGGCGGCAGTCTGTACGATCTTGCTGCCGAAGAAAAGCTCGATGGACAGATCATGGAGCAGATGAATGAAATCAGACAGATTTTTCGGGAGAATCCAGGATATCTGAAATTACTGGGAGAACCGGCGATCCCGCAGGAAGAGAGAATGAAACTTCTCGATGAAGCCTTTGGCGGACAGGTAGAGCCGTATCTTCTTAATTTTCTTAAACTTTTATGTGAGAAGAAAATCCTGAGAGAGTTTTCGGGATGCTGTGAGGAATTTACCCGCAGGTATAATGTCGACCATGGCATTGTGGAAGCGGTAGTTACCAGTGCAGTTAAACTCAAAGAAGAACAGATGGAAGCCTTGCGCGCCAAACTGGAGAAGACAAGCGGCAAGAAGATCCATCTCACACAGAAGACAGACCCGACCGTTCTAGCCGGACTCCGCGTGGAGATGGAAGGCATACAGCTTGACGGAACGGTACAGGGACGTATTTCGGATATTTCAAAGCGACTGGAAACTACCCAGTTGTAATATCCCGCGAGGTGTTTTGGCATGAATATGCCAAAAGCCCGAGACATGCATAAGGCAAAATGCCATCACCGAAGGTGATATGGAATGCATTTTGACTTGTAACTGTGAAGGGACTGAACAGTTACAGAAGCTGAATGAAGTAGTGGTTTAGTGAAAAAATAAGCAAAAGCTATAAAATGTTAAAGGATGGAATGGACACATGCAATTAAAACCTGAGGAAATATCCAAAGTCATCCGAAGCCAGATAAAATATTACGAAAATGCGATCCAGCAGAATGAGACAGGAACGATCCTTATGGTCGGCGATGGAATTGCCCGTGCCAGCGGACTTGTAAACTGTATGGCGGGTGAGCTGCTGGAATTTGAAGACGGAAATTTCGGAATGGCGCAGAACCTGGAAGAAAACAGTGTTTCTATCGTAATATTTGGCTCCGATGAAAATATTGGTGAAGGTCAGACCGTAAAGCGTACAGGCAAGGTCGTGTCTGTACCGGTAGGCGAAGCTATGATCGGACGAGTAGTCAATGCTCTTGGCCAGCCGATCGACGGCGCAGGCCCGATCGACACAAAAGAATTTCGCCCGGTAGAGACCAAGGCACCTGGAATCTGTGAGAGACGTTCTGTATATCAGCCTCTGCAGACTGGTATCAAGGCGATCGACTCCATGATCCCGATCGGCCGTGGACAGCGTGAGCTGATCATCGGTGACCGTCAGACAGGAAAGACAACCATCGCAACAGATACGATCATCAACCAGAAGGGCAAAGATGTCCTCTGTATCTACGTTGCGATCGGACAGAAGCGTTCAACAGTAGCATCCCTGGTAGAGAACCTTACCAAAAACGGTGCTATGGATTATACGATCGTAGTTGCCGCTACGGCATCTGAATCAAGCCCGATGCAGTATATTGCACCATATGCAGGCTGTGCAATGGGTGAATACTTTATGAACCAGGGCAAAGACGTGCTCATCATTTATGATGACTTAAGTAAGCATGCGGTTGCTTACCGTGCACTTTCTCTTCTGATCCGTCGTCCACCTGGACGTGAAGCATATCCTGGAGATGTTTTTTATCTGCATTCCAGACTGCTTGAACGTGCTGCAAAACTTGACGACGAGCATGGCGGCGGTTCCCTGACAGCACTGCCGATCATCGAGACACAGGCAGGTGACGTATCTGCTTATATCCCGACAAACGTAATTTCCATTACAGACGGACAGATCTTCCTGGAAACAGAGCTTTTCCATTCCGGTATCATGCCGGCGGTAAACCCTGGTATTTCCGTATCACGAGTTGGTGGAGATGCACAGATCAAAGCTATGAAGAAAGTTGCAGGTACTCTGAAACTGATCTACTCTCAGTATCGTGAACTTCAGAGTTTCGCACAGTTTGGTTCTGACCTGGATGCGGATACCAAAGCACGTCTGGAACAGGGTGCACGTATTGTAGAAGTTCTGAAACAGAGCCAGAATGCTCCGGTACCGGTAGAGAAACAGGTAGCGATCCTGTATGCCGTAACCAAGGGCATCCTCGAAAAAGTCAAAGTTGAAGATGTAAGTGCATATGAATCAGGACTGTACACCTACCTTGATGCAGATGCAGCCGGCATTGAAGTGATGCAGCTTATCAGCAGCACAGGCAAACTTGAGCCGGAAACCGAAGAAAAACTGCGTCAGGTACTGGAAGCGTATACAGAGAATTTCCTGAATACAAGACCTGACAAATAAAGTGATTAGGAGGGTATGATCATATGGCTGGAAATATGAAAGCGGTAAAGCTGCGTATCAAAAGCGTACAGAGTACGATGCAGATTACCAAGGCCATGGAGCTTGTTGCATCCTCCAAACTGCGTAAGGCAAAGGAACGCGCAGAAACCTGCCGTCCTTACTTCACAGAGCTGCATGAGACACTGAAAGACATTGCAAAAGAAAACATTGATTTTTCTTCTGTATATTCCAGAGAGTCCTCCAATCCCCGCACCTGTTATGTGGTGATCGCCGGTGACAGAGGACTGGCTGGCGGATATAATGCAAACCTTTTTAAATGTCTTGAGTCTGCAGCCGAAGGCAGGGACTATATGGTGCTGCCGATTGGAAAAAAAGCAGTTGAGTATTTCAGACAGAGAGGCATTGAATGTCTGACAGATAAGTTTGCAGAGATTGCAGGTATTTCTGTCGCAGACTGTTTTGAGATCGCGAATCTGCTTTGTGAAGAATTCCGCAAAGGAACATTTGGTCATATTGAATTATGTTATACCGTTTTTGCATCTATGCTTTCTCAGCAACCGGAGGTATTTTCCATACTTCCTATGACTGATATCCGAGAAGAAAGCGGCGGCAAAGTGGATACGAAGAATCTCATCCTCTATGAGCCGAATGCAGAGATTGTGTTTGATGCCATTGTTCCGGAATATCTGGCGGGGCTGGTTTATGGCGGTGTATGTGAGAGTACAGCCAGTGAACTTGCAGCCAGAAGAATGGCTATGGACGCTGCGACAAGTAATGCAGAAGAGATGATCGATAAGCTGAATCTGTATTACAACAGAGCACGACAGGCCAGCATCACGCAGGAGATCACGGAGATTGTTGCAGGTGCGGAAGGGCTTTAAATTATCATAGGAGACTTAAAACATGAGTGAAAAACACATTGGCGAAGTAGTACAGGTCATCGGTCCGGTTCTGGATATCCGCTTTGCGCACGATGAACTCCCGGCTCTTCTCAATGCCATAGAAATAGAATCAAACGGCGCAAAGCTGACAGCCGAGGTAGCGCAGCAGATTGGTGACGATGTCGTGAGATGTATCGCCATGAACTCTACCGACGGTCTTGTCCGGGGCACAAAGGCAGTAGATACCGGCGGCCCGATCACAGTTCCGGTAGGAGATGCCTGCCTGGGACGAGTATTTAATCTTCTTGGAGATCCGGTAGATAACCAGCCGGCTCCGGAAGCACAGGAACGCTGGTCCATTCATCGTCCTGCTCCTTCTTATGAGGAGCAGATGCCGGCTACAGAGATCCTGGAGACTGGTATCAAGGTCGTAGACCTGATTTGCCCGTATGCAAAGGGTGGTAAGATCGGTCTGTTCGGTGGTGCCGGTGTAGGAAAAACAGTCCTTATCATGGAGCTGATCCACAACGTAGCTACCGCTCACGGCGGTCTGTCTGTATTCACAGGCGTTGGGGAACGTACCCGTGAGGGAAATGACCTTTACAATGAAATGAAAGAAAGTGGAGTTATCGACAAGACTGCCCTGGTTTATGGCCAGATGAATGAGCCGCCGGGAGCACGTATGCGTGTCGGACTTTCCGGACTTACCATGGCGGAGTATTTCCGTGATGAGAAAAACCAGGACGTGCTTCTTTTCATTGACAATATCTTCCGTTTCACACAGGCTGGTTCTGAGGTATCCGCACTGCTTGGACGTATGCCGTCCGCAGTAGGATATCAGCCGACACTGGCAACTGAAATGGGTAACTTACAGGAGAGGATCACTTCTACACGTAAGGGTTCCATCACATCTGTACAGGCCGTTTATGTGCCAGCCGATGACCTTACAGACCCTGCTCCGGCAACAACTTTCTCACATCTGGATGCTACGACTGTACTTTCCCGTGAGATCTCCAGCCAGGGTATTTACCCGGCAGTAGATCCGCTGGATTCCACAAGCCGTATCCTTTCACCTGAGATCGTTGGCAAAGAGCATTATGAGATCGCGAGATCTGTACAGCGTGTGCTTCAGCGTTACAAAGAACTTCAGGATATCATCGCCATCATGGGTATGGATGAACTTTCCGAAGAAGATAAACGTACAGTAAGCCGTGCGCGTAAAGTACAGAGATACCTGTCCCAGAGTTTCTCAGTAGCAGAGCAGTTCACAGGTATGCCTGGTAAATATGTTCCTCTCAAAGAAACTTTAAGAGGATTCAAGATGATCCTCAATGGCGAATGTGATGACATTCCGGAGAGCTATTTCCTGTTTGCCGGTACCATTGATGAAGTATTCGAAAAAGCTAAGAAGCAGTAAAGGAGGTGTCTTATGAGTACCTTCCCTTTACGGATCGGAACACCGGACGGACTGCTTTTTGAGGGCGATGTGGAGCGTGTGGTCTGCAGAAGTATCAGCGGCGATATCGCGATTCTTGCAAGACACTGTAACTTCTGTACCGCTCTTGGAATGGGTGAAGCCAGCGTAGTCATGGCAGATGGAAACAGACGGACTGCAGCCTGCATCGGCGGAATGCTTTCTGTCATGAACGGAACCTGCCGTCTTCTCGCAACCACCTGGGAGTGGAAAGAAGACATCGACGCAGAGCGTGCACAGGCAGCGAAGAAACGCGCCGAAGAAATGATCGCCAAAGGCGGCCTCACCGACCAGGAATACAAGATGGCATCTGCAAAACTGCAGAGGGCACTGGTACGTCTGAGTGTAAAAGAATAGAGTGAATTTGCAGGGAGAGCTGTGGCTCTCCCTGTATTTTTTATGTTTACGATTCTGCCATAAAGTGCTATGATGTGTATTACAATCATAACAAAAAAATGCCAGGGAAAAGGGAGTGGAATTTATGAAAGACACGACGCTTGAAGGCAGAGCAAAGACGAAAAATGGTGTTACAAGACTTGTTTTTTCGGTTGTGTGTATTCTGCTGGAAGTGATATTTATTTTGCTGCTGTTTACAGGACTCAATCGTTATGCAGAGGCGATCAACCTGTGTACGAGAGTATTGGGGCTGATCGTTATTTTGAATATGTATGCATCTCCAGTCACTTCGACGATCAAAATGCCATGGATTTTTCTCATCATGGTATTCCCGATCATGGGACTCACCCTGTACCTGATGGTTGGTCTGAATGGCGGTACGAGTAAAATGCGGAAACGTTATAAGAATATCGATGAACAGCTTTTGCCGCTGCTTCCAACGAACCATGAGATTCAGGAAAATTTACAGCAGATGATTCCGAAGGCAGGAAATATTTCTTCTTATATTCAGAAAAATGCATTCTATCCTGTGTATCAGAATACAGATGTGGTCTATTATGATGAAGCTGCAAAAGGGCTGGAAGCACAGCTCGAGGAATTGGCGAAGGCAGAGCATTTTATTTTTATGGAGTATCATGCGATTGAGGATGCCGAAGCCTGGCATCGAATCCAGCGTGTGCTGGAAGAACGTGTAAAAGCAGGTGTGGAAGTCCGGGTGTTCTACGATGATATGGGTTCTATTGGTTTTATCAATACGGATTTTATCAAAAAGCTGGAGGCAGTCGGAATCCGATGCCGTGTATTCAATCCGTTTATGCCGGGCTTAAATGTGTTTCTGAACAACCGTGACCATCGTAAGATCACAGTCATTGACGGCAAGGTCGGATTTACCGGAGGCTATAATCTGGCAAATGAATACTTTAACCTGACACATCCGTATGGACAGTGGAAAGATACCGGTATCCGTCTGGAGGGCGATGCGGTGCGTTCTCTGACAGTGACTTTTCTTGAGATGTGGAATGCAGTTAACGACAAGGATGAGAATGACACGGATTTTGCCCAGTTTTTGCTGGAATATCCATATAAAGCACACCAGACTGGATTTGTTCAGCCATATGCGGACAGCCCATTGGATGGCGAAAAGGTGGGAGAAGAAGTTTACATCAGCATGGTGAACAAGGCAGAAAAATACTGCTGGTTTATGACACCATATCTGATCATTACTGATGAGATGGAACATGCCATGACTCTTGCCGCAAAACGAGGCGTAGATGTAAGGATCGTCACGCCGGGCATTCCGGACAAAAAACTTATCTACAGTGTCACCCGGTCTTTTTATCACGAACTGGTCAAAGACGGCGTGCGGATCTACGAATGGACACCGGGGTTCTGTCATGCAAAAATGAGTGTTGCAGATGACTGTATGGCAACCTGCGGAACCATCAATCTGGACTACCGAAGTCTGTATCATCATTTCGAAAACGGATGTTTTATGACAGATTGTGATGTGGTTCTGGATATCAGAAATGATCTGCAGGAGACGATGAAAGAGTGCCGGGAAGTTACCGACAAGTACCGTACCGGCCGCAGTGCATATCTTCGCCTGGGCCAGCTGCTTATGAGACTGTTTGCGGGATTATTATAGGAAAAAGGCGTGAGAGATATATCTGTTAGCATTGACTCACCGGGTATGTATAAAGTAAAATAAAAACATATAAAACGTAGAATATGAAGAAATAAATAAAAACAGAACAGACTCTGACGGCAAGGAATTTCATCCGAGCGGGAATAGTTGTTAATGTGAAATCCACAGATTACTGTGAATGAAATAAACAGTAATATTTACAGGACTTCTCTACCCTGACGGTGGAGGAGTCTTTTTGCATTTATGGAGATTTTTTACAGAAAATACAGGGTCTGTTATGAAACAGGGAGGGGATTTACGAATGCTGAAAGTAGCAATTTATGGAAAGGGCGGTATCGGAAAATCAACCGTGACATCCAATCTGGCAGCGGCTTTTGCATCTATGGGAAAGAAGGTCATCCAGATCGGCTGTGATCCGAAAGCAGATTCTACGATCAATCTGCTTGGTGGTGAACCACTTCGCCCGGTGATGAATTACATGCGTGAAGAGGACGAGGAACCAGAGAAACTTGAGGACATTTCAAAAGAAGGATTTGGAGGAGTTCTCTGTATTGAAACAGGCGGTCCGACACCGGGACTTGGCTGTGCGGGAAGAGGAATCATAGCAACTTTTCAACTGCTGGAGGAGCTGAGACTATTTGAAACCTATCAGCCGGATGTTGTGCTTTATGATGTGCTTGGCGATGTAGTCTGTGGTGGTTTTGCAGCACCGATCCGTGAGGGATATGCGGAAAAAGTTCTGATCGTAACTTCTGGAGAGAAGATGGCACTGTATGCGGCAAACAATATTTCCAGTGCTGTACGGAACTTCGAAGACAGAAGTTATGCGCGAGTTTTTGGCATTGTATTGAATCATCGAAATGTCGAAAATGAAATGGAAAAAGTGCAGGCGTTTGCACAGAAAAGCAATATTCCGATCGTAGGTGAAATACCGAGAAGTGCTGAGATCATCCGATGGGAAGACCAGGGCAAGACCGTGATCGAGGGAGATGCAGGATCTGAGATCAGCAGACGTTTTTTTGACCTGGCAGAAATGCTTTTGAAAGCAGAGGAAGAAGAATGAGCAGAGCCTATTATTGTACAGTAGAAGAATTAAATGAGCGTGGGAGGGACAATATTCCGGACCAGTTCAGATCAAATATGCACCTGATCTACAGCTCTCCGGCGACACTTGCCTTTAACTCTCCGGGAGCAGAAGGATTCGGTGTGAAGAGAGCCGGACTTGCCGTTCCGGATTCGATCATGCTGATCGTGGCACCGGGATGCTGCGGGCGAAATACATCCCTGATCAGCTCCATGCGCGAATATGACAACCGCTTTTTTTATCTGATGATGGATGAGACAGATATCGTGACAGGACGTCATCTCAAGAAAATCCCAAAAGCAGTAGAAGAAATCTGTAACAGCCTGGATAAGAAACCATCTGTTGTGATGATCTGCATTACCTGTGTAGATGCACTTCTTGGCACAGATATGGAGCGTGTCTGCCGTAAAGCGGAGGAGAAGGCCGGACTTCCGGTGCGTCCATGTTATATGTATGCATTGACCAGAGAGGGACGGAAACCACCGATGGTACATGTGCGACAGTCTTTATATTCTCTTCTTGAGCCGACAAAAAAGAAAGGAAATGTCGTCAATCTTCTGGGATTTTTCTCGCCGCTTGTGGATGACTGTGAGCTGTATGATCTGCTTCACAGTGCAGGGATCAAGACAATCCACGAGATATCCAGATGCAGAGATTTCGAAGAATATAAGACCATGTCGGAGGCGAATTTCAATCTGGTACTGCATCAGGAATCACGTTTTGCGGCAGAAGATTTTAATGACAGACTGAAGATTCCGTTTATTGAGTTACGACGTTTATATCAGACAGATAAAATACAGAATCAGTATCAGGCGCTTGCGTCTGTGCTGGGAGTTTCTTTCGAACTGGACAAGTATCGAGAAGCAGCAGAACAGGCAATCGAAGACTTCCGAAAAGTCTGTCCGGATGCATCGTTTGCCGTTGGGGAATGCATGAACGGAGATCCGTTTGAACTGGCACTTGCCCTTCTGAAATACGAATTCAAAGTACCGGAAATCTATGGAACGATCACAGTAGAGAACTTCGTATATATGAAACAGCTTGCCCTCTTAAGCCCGGAAACAAAAGTATTTTCCAACATGGAACCAACCATGATCTACTACGATCCGGCGCAGAGCGGTGTAAACATCACCATAGGCAAAGACGCCCTCTACTACCACCAAAACTGCCCGGGTCTGATGTGGAACCAGGACGAGCAGCCGTATGGCTTTGCGGGAGTGAGACGGTTGTTTGAGGCGTTGAAGGAATGCATATGAGTAATAAGAGCATCTACAAAGAGGTGGATGCTCTTATTTTGTCGAACGATTTTTCTTGAATTGAAGCTATGAAATCTTATATAATAAACACATTCACATGTGAAACTGATCTGAAACTCAAAGGGCAAATCAGCCTGAAATTCCCTAAAATCAAGAAATTTTTAAGAAGAATGTTGAAGTCTGAAAGCGGAACGTATATAATATAATCATAGAACAAAACGTAGTAAACATTCTTTGAGAAAAAAGTTTTACAGCAAGGAGTGTTTATGGAAAAACAGAAAAATCAAGCCCCCGACAGTGCGATTACATATCATAACAAAGATGTGATTTCCAAATTATTCGGAGAGAAACTGAAAAACAAGTCGTTTGAAGCATATGGATTAAAAATTCCAGAGATTACGGAAGTACTTCCGACCAATCTTCCGGCAGTAGAAGCAAATGAAATGCGATTGGACAATCTTTTTCGATTAAAAGATGGTTCACTTGCATTGGTTGATTATGAAAGTACGTATGATTATGAGGATAAGATCAAATATCTGAATTACATTGTGCGTACTCTAAAGAAATACAAGATATTTAAGAATTCCGGACAGGTTCTTCGGATGATTGTGATTTATACAGGAGATATCGAGAAGGGAAAAACGATAGATAAACTGGATGTAGGATGCCTGCAATTAAAAGTTGAGGAAGTTTTTCTTTCAGAATTAAATGCAGAAGTTATTGAGGAAAATTTATATCAGAAGATTCATACAGGTGAATCCTTATCAGAGCAGGAACAAATGCAGTTTGTAATTCTGCCATTGATTTTCAAAGGCATAGAAGAAAAACAGAACTGCATCCAGCGGTGTTTTGAAATGGGAAAAAAGATTGAAAGTAGAGAAATACAGACGTTTGTATTCACCGGACTTCTGGTGTTTACAGATAAAGTGATCCGAAAAGAAGATTCAGAGAAAATCAGGAGGTGGCTCGAGATGACGAAGGTTGGACAGATCATAGAAGAGGAGAAACAGCAGGCGATTGCAGAAATGCGAAGACAGGCAGATGAAGAAATAAAAGAAGCGCGAAGACAGGTAGATGAAGAAATAAAAGAAGCACGAAGACAAGCAGATGAAGAAAAGCAAGAGGCGATAAAAGAAAATGCAAGAGGAACTGCACAGAAGTTATTGAAATGTGGAATTTCCATAGACCAGATCCTACAGTGCATCGATGGACTGACCAGAGGAGAACTTGAAGCGATGAAATAAAATTCAAAGAATCAAGGCAACCAGTGCGGAAAATATATGGCAAAACGGACGTGTTAGCGTTGACTGACAACTTGTGTATGAGATATAATAAATTCTAACAGCAGACAGGATGACTTGATCTACCTGAATGCAACTACACAGACACGTTCAAATTTTATAAATACTAAAGAACAGACTCTGATGGCGAGGAAACATATGTATAGGGGTTACTTGTTCACAGGTAGTATCCCGCGAGGTGTTTTGCCATGAATATGGCAAAATCCCGAGACATACAGGGCAAAATCCCATCACCGAAGGTGATTTGGAATGGATTTTGACCAAGTTACTGTGAACGGAGTGAACAGTAACTTATAGGACCGGGTAGGTCACTGCAGATCCGAGCAGGAATAGTTGTTGGCATGAATTTACAGGACTTCTTTACCCTGATGGGAGAGAAGTCTTTTTGTGTATAAGGGGGAAAATAATGAGAGGACTACGGAAATACCTGACACCATTTGCACCAGATCAGTCAGGGGCAGTATCGGTACTTTTTGAACTGGGAGGTATTGTGGTGATCTGCGATGCCGGGGGATGTACCGGTAATGTATGCGGATTTGACGAGCCGCGGTGGTTTGAACAGAAGAGTGCGATCTTCAGCGCCGGACTTCGAGATATGGATGCGATCCTGGGACGTGATGACCGTCTGGTGGCGAAGCTTGCAGATGCGGCACAGAAGGTGGATGCAACGTTCGCGGCAGTGATCGGAACCCCGGTTCCGGCGGTGATCGCAACGGATTATCTGGCATTGAAGCGAATGAGTGAGAAGAAGATAAATCTGCCGATCCTGACCGTTGATACAGATGGAATGGAACTTTATGACAAAGGTGAGGAGAAAGCTTTTGTGGAGCTTTTCAAAACTTTTGCAACGGAAAAATATCCAGTGGAAAAATGCAGGATCGGTATCCTCGGAATGACTCCGCAGGATATCAGCGACCTGGCGGCAACAGACAAAATACGTGCCCTGTATCAGCAGAAATATGGCCAGCAGGCGGTCTGTTACTGTATGGGCGAAGGCCTTGAAGAGATCAAGAAAGCTTCCTCAGCGAGCAGAAATATCGTGGTTTCTCCGGCGGCACTTATGGCGGCGAAATATCTGGAAAAGACATTTGGAACGCCATATGAAATCCACTATCCACTGGTAGAGGAACTTCTTCCGGACCTGGATTATACCGGCAAAAAAGTCCTTGTTGTACACCAGCAGGTGATCGCTGATTCCATCCGTAAAGAATTGATAAGAAAAGGTGCAAAGACTGTCCAGACAGCAGGCTGGTTTATGATGAAAAAAGAACTTCTGGCAGATGGAGATATGTCTCTTCGTGACGAGGATGACTACATAGAACTGGTACAAAATGGAGATTTTGATATCATTTTTGCAGACGGATGTATGGAGCGCATGACACCGGAATTTAAAGGAAGATTCATAAATACAAGACATTTTGCAGTATCAGGGAAGCTGATCGGGAAGTAAAGTCAGCTGATCACGAGTAAACAATTGTAAATAAAAAATCCTGCTGTATCTATGGAGTGATGCAGCAGATTGGAGAAGATTATGAGTGAAGAAATCACCAGACAGATCCGCGTTTACGGAATCGTACAGGGGGTAGGATTCCGGCCAACGGTCAGCCGCCATGCGGCCACGCGGGGCATCCGTGGAAATGTCTGTAACAAGGGACCTTATGTGGAAATTTACGCACAGGGATCAGAGGAAGCGGTCAGAGGATTTATCTCAGATATCCAGAACCGGCCGCCGAAACGTGCAGCAATCCTCAAAGTAAATGTCGAAAATGTAGAGCATCCGGAAGCGTATACACAGTTTGATATCATCGAAAGTGAGAAGACAAAAGGAGAGATTTTTGTCTCACCGGACATTGCGATCTGCGATGAATGCAAGGAGGAAATGTTTGATCCCAGGAACCGGAGATACCTGCATCCGTTCATCAACTGTACCTGCTGCGGACCGAGGTTGACGATTCTGGATTCGCTTCCTTATGACAGAGAACGGACCAGTATGAAAGAGTTTCCGATGTGCCCGGACTGTGCAAAAGAATACTATGACCCGGCGACAAGAAGATACGATGCACAGCCGGTCTGCTGCAATGACTGTGGACCGGAAGTATACCTGATCGGCAGAGAAGAAAGAGGCAGGGCTGCGATCACTTATGCGAGAAAAACGATCGCAGAGGGCGGTATTGTTGCGATCAAAGGCATCGGTGGATTTCATCTCTGCTGTGATGCTTCAAATGAGGGGGCAGTCAGCCGCCTGCGGCAGCTCAAACGTCGTCCGATGAAGCCTTTTGCAGTGATGGCAAAAGATCTCGAAGCTGTCAGAAAAGAATGCGAAGTCAGCGCAGAACAGTCCAAAATCCTCGAGGGACATCAGAAGCCGATCCTGCTTCTGGATAAGAAAAAAGAGGCGGAGATCCTCTGTCCATCCGTGGCACCGGGCAATCCAAAAGTCGGTGTGATGCTGCCATATGCACCGGTACAGCTTCTGATCTTTACGTATGATGACGGGATTGAAATGCCGGAATTTCTGGTAATGACCAGTGGAAATACATCCGGTGCGCCGATCTGTCGTGACGATCAGGAAGCAGAGGCAGAACTGTCTGGATTCTGCGACTGCATGCTGTCCCATGACCGCAAGATTCGTATCCGCGCAGACGATTCTGTAATGGATTTTTATGAGGATAAACCATATATGATCCGCCGTTCCAGAGGTTATGCACCACTTCCGTTTATGGTTTCCACACCATACCAGGGACAGGTGCTCGCAATCGGTGGAGAACTCAAAAACTCTTTCTGCATCGGTGTGGATAACCGTTTTTATCCGTCCCCATATGTGGGAGACCTGGAAGATCTACGGACAGTAAAAGCACTTCGTGAGACAGTCGGAAGACTGGAAACACTGCTGGAAGTGGAGCCGGAGATCGTATGCTGTGATATGCATCCGAAGTACAATTCTGTGATGGTCGCAGAAGAACTTGGATTACCGGTAGTGAAGGTACAGCATCATTATGCACACATTCTTTCCTGCATGGCAGAGAATGACTGTGCAGAGCAGGTGATCGGCGTATCGTTTGACGGAACCGGCTATGGAACAGACGGTACGATCTGGGGAGGAGAAATCCTTCTGTCAGATCTGAATGGATTCGAAAGAGCAGGAAGTGTCATGCCATTCCTGCAGATCGGCGGAGATGCTTCTTCAAAAGAGGGATGGCGTATCGCAGTTTCCCTGCTCTATGGAATGACAGGTGACAGGGAAAAAACATCTGAAATTATAGAGAAATTAGAACTTTGTACGAAACAGGAAGCAAATGTACAGTTCGCCATGGCAGACCGCAGGATCAATGCTGTGATGTCGACCAGTGCAGGTCGTTTGTTTGACGGTGTAAGCGCGATACTTGGAATCCGCAGGAAGTCCACATTTGAAGGTGAGGCGTCCATGGCACTCGAATTTGCCGCGGAAGAGTATCAGAAGAACAGGTTAAAAAATGCGAAAAAGATGCCGGAGATACCGACTTATGAACTGCTAAAAGAAGGCAATGACCGACTTCTTCTCAACACAGGATCCCTGCTAAAAGAAATCCTGGACCGCAGGTTAAACGGTGAAGATCCTGGTAGTCTTGCATACATTTTCCATCAGGAACTTGCCCGCCAGATCACGGCATCCTGTGTGAAAATCAGAGAGCAGAGCGGCTGTAATAAAGCAGCTTTAAGCGGCGGTGTTTTTCAGAACCGGCTGCTTCTGGAACTGACTGATCATATGTTGAAACAGCAGGGATTTGAAGTGCTGAAACATCAGCTTGTACCGCCAAATGATGGCGGGATCGCACTTGGACAGGCAGTGTATGCGATGGCATATTTAGATAGAAATAAGTAAAAAGGGAGGCATTACCATGTGTGTAGGTTTATCAGCAAAAGTAGTAAAGATTAGTGAAGGAACAGCAGTTGTAGACGCTGGCGGAGCCAAAAGAAAAGTTTCCGCACAGCTTCTGGAAGACCTGGAACCGGGCGATTATGTGATGGTCCATGCAGGTGTTGCAATCGCAAAGATCACCGATGAAGATGATGACGAAACAGATCAGTTAATGGAGGAACTGCTGTAATGGGAGAAGAGAGAAAAAAAACAGCCCGTGAGATCATAGAGAACTATGACGGTCCGGCAGTCCGTATCATGGAAGTCTGTGGAACACATACACACGAGATCTTTCGGCTGGGAATCCGTAAACTTCTGCCGCCGCAGGTAGAACTGATCTCCGGTCCGGGATGTCCGGTCTGTGTGACACCGGTTGGATTTATTGATGAGGCAGTGTGGCTGGCACTGGAAAAAAATGTAACGATCTGTACCTTCGGAGACCTGGTACGAGTGCCGGGAACGAAGATGAGCCTTGCAGGAGCGAGAGAAAAAGGCGCAAAGATCCGCATCGTCTACTCTCCGGCAGATGCAGAAAAATATGCACTGGAACACCCGGAAGAACAGGTTGTATTCCTGTCTGTCGGATTTGAAACTACAACACCGGCAGAATGTCTTTCTGTAAAGCAGGCAAAGAAGGATGGTCTTTCAAATTATTCTCTGCTGATGGCAAACAAGACCATGCCGCAGGCATACGAGGCACTAAAAGGAAGTGCAGATGTTTTTCTGTATCCGGGACATGTCAATGCGATCACAGGAACAGAACTCTGCGAACATCTGACAGAAGAAGGCGTAAGCGGTGTTGTTGCCGGATTTACTGCGAAAGAACTTCTCACAGCACTTGCCGTTTCCCTGGTGAAATTTCAGGAAGGAAAACCATTCTTTGTAAACTGCTATCCAAGAGTCGTGAAACCGGAAGGAAGCCGCGAAGCACAGCAGCTCACCGAGGAAATGACAGAAGCCTGTGACAGTGAGTGGAGAGGACTTGGCGTGATTCCGAGATCAGGTGTCTGTCTTAAGAAAGAGTGGAGCGATTTTGACGCAAGAAAGAAATACAAGATTCCACCGATCCAGGGTAAAGCAAACCCGGCATGTCGATGCGGCGATGTCCTGCAGGGCAAATGCAAACCATCCGACTGCAAAGTATTCGGCAAAGTCTGCACTCCGCAGCACCCGGTAGGAGCATGTATGGTTTCAAATGAAGGCGCATGTTCGGCTTATTATGCGTATGGGGACAATAAATAATACCAGGGATTAAAGTTCCAAATGCTGAATATGTTTACAGGTATAATAATGTTAAGAGAAAAGAGGACAATCCTATGAGCAGTTTAAAAGATAAAACAGTAACAATGGCGCACGGCGCAGGCGGCCGCCAGACTTCAGAACTGATCGACCAGATCTTTGCAGCACACTTTGCTAACCCGGATCTGACAGCAGATGATGCGGCAGTCCTGACACCACCGACAGGAAAAATGGCAGTTTCCACAGACGGATTTATCGTCTCACCGGCATTCTTCCCGGGCGGAAATATCGGCAAACTTTCCATCTGCGGTACGGTTAATGACCTCGCATGTATGGGGGCAAAACCACTGTACCTGACCTGTGCATTTGTCATCGAAGAAGGCTTCCCGATGGAAAAACTGGAAGAAATCGCCTCCGCAATGGAAAAAACAGCCGCAGAAGCAGGCGTACATATCGTGTCCGGTGATACCAAAGTTGCAGGCAAAGGACAGGTAGACGGCGTTTTTATCACGACGACCGGAATGGGACAGATCGAGGATGGCGTAAAAGTCGGCGGAACCCTTGCACAGCCGGGAGATGCGATCATTGTAACCGGTGATGTCGGAAGACATGGCTGCACGATTCTTCTCGCGAGAGAAGACTTCGGAATCGAGGCAGATGTCACCAGCGACTGCGCTCCGCTCTGGAAAACAGTAGAAGCTGTCATGAACACTACCCATGATCTCCATGTGATCCGCGATGCCACAAGAGGCGGTGTCGGAACCGTCCTCTATGAAATTGCAGGACAGAGCAACGTCGGGATCCGCCTCGACGCAGCCTCCGTCCCAGTAGCACCGGAAGTCAAAGGAGTCTGCGGAATGCTCGGACTCGAACCGCTCTATCTGGCATGCGAAGGCCGCATGGTCATCATGGCTCCAAAAGCTGAAGCAGAAAAAATCGTCGAAACCCTCCGCCAGTGTCCATACTCCAAAGACGCCGCCATCATCGGAGAAGTCACCGCCGACCAGCCAGGCAAAGTAGTCATGACAACTGAGATCGGCACCCAGGCACTCCTGCCACAGCCGGGAGGAGAACTTTTACCACGTATCTGCTAATTGCGAAGCAATGGAGCATTCTGTAGAATTATTACCAGGAGGACAACCATGGACACAAGAGTAGCAGTAATATCCATCATCGTCGAAGACAGCAATTCCATCGAAACCCTCAACCAGCTTCTTTACGATGCCCGCGACTACATCATCGGCCGCATGGGAATTCCATACCGTGAAAAAGGAATCAGCATCATCAGCATCGCCATCGATGCCTCACAGGACATCATCAGCGCCCTTTCCGGTAAGATCGGCCGCCTCAAAGGCGTGTCCACCAAGACCGCTTATTCCAATGTCATCACACACGCGGAGGAAAAACATGATTAAAATAGCAGTATACGGCAAAGGCGGAATCGGCAAATCAACAACCGTATCCAACGTGGCAGCCGCCCTCGCAGAAAAAGGACTGACCGTCATGCAGATCGGCTGCGATCCAAAAGCAGATTCCACGATCCAGCTCCGTCATGGAAAACAGATGTGGACCGTACTCGATCTCTACAATGAGAAAAAACAGAACCTTAAGCTCGAAGACATGACCACAACCGGCTATCAGGGCGTGATCTGTGTAGAGGCCGGCGGTCCCACGCCAGGGCTCGGCTGTGCAGGACGCGGGATCATCACTGCCCTCGAAAAATTAAAAGAAACAGGAGCCTACGAGACCTATAAACCGGACATTGTCCTCTACGACGTTCTCGGAGACGTCGTCTGTGGCGGTTTCTCCATGCCGATGCGAAAAGGCTATGCAGACAAAGTTTTTATCATAACTTCCGGTGAAAACATGGCGATCCATGCCGGAGCCAATATTGCCATGGCCGTACAGAACTTCAAAAACCGTGGTTATGCAGCCCTTGGCGGCATCATCCTGAACCGCCGCAATGTAAAACGAGAAGAAGAAAAAGTACAGGAACTTGCCGATGATTTTGAAACGCAGATAATCGGAAAACTCACCCGCAGCGACCTGGTCACAGACGCAGAAGAACAGGGCAAAACCCTGATGGAGTGTTACCCGGACAGCGAAATGGCAGCAGAATACCGCACATTGGCAGAAAACATTCTGGCTATCTGCAGAAAGGACGGTCTATGCTGAAACGAGTTGGTGGTGAAATAAACCCGGAAGGTGCAGTCATAACGATCGGAGAAGCTGATTTTCCTGTTCCATTTCCTCTCGGACTGGAATTCAACTCTCCGGCACATGGCAATTGGAATATCGTCCACACTGGAATGCTCATGCCCGAGGCGATTCAGATCTACGTCTGCGCAGACAACTGCATGCGAGGTGTTGTCCTGACAGCGGCAGAGATGAATGCGGAAGACCGTTTTTCCTTCGTCACTGTGGAAGAAGAAAATCTTCTGAACGGAAATCTGGAAGATGTGACGATCGAAGGAGTGACAGATGTTCTCAATAAATTAGAAGAGAAACCAAAAGCAGTGCTCCTTTTTACTGTCTGTCTGCATCATTTTCTTGGATGCGACCTGGACAGAGTCTATGAAGAACTGGGCATACGTTTCCCGGAGATCGTTTTTGTGCGCTGCTTCATGGATCCGATCATGCAGAAACATGGATTGACACCGGATCAAAAACTGCGAAAGGCAATGTACGATCCGCTTATCCCGAAGGAGTCAGATCTGCAGACAGTAACGCTCGTTGGAAGCGACTTTGCACTTGATGAAAGCAGTGACATCAAGCGATTACTGAAAAGTACCGGCCACACTCTGCGGGAACTTCCAGCCTGTAAAACATGGGAGGAATACCAGCAGCTTGGAAGTGCAGGAATTTTTGTTTCCTGTTACCCGCCGGCAAAATACGGTGCAGACATGCTGGCAGAACGCCTGAACAGAACACATCTGTATCTGCCGGGCAGTTTTGATTATGATGAGATCAAAGAAGAAATTCGAAGTCTGATAAAGGAGCTGCAGGCAGGATGGAGCCGGGAGAATGTTTCAAATACAGAATGTGCAGATATCACATCCGAAGAAATAGAAGTATTTTACCAGAGAGAGATCACACTTTGCGAAGATTCTATCAACCACGCAAGAAGCATCATCGGTGACACCCCGATTGTTCTGGATTATCTGTACCACCCAGGACCATTAGGTCTCGCAAAACTTCTTCTGGAACACGGTTTCCATGTAACAACCGTCTATCTCGACAGTATAAGTCCGGAAGAAAAGCCGGCCTTCGACTGGCTGAAACTTCATCATCCGGACCTGGAACTGCGTGCCACGATCCAAACCAAGATGCGTGTCCTTCCGCGCGGGACAGAAGGCAAAGTCCTTGCCGTCGGACAGAAAGCTGCCTGGTTTTCCGGCAGCAGAAATTTCGTCAATATGGTACAGGGCGGCGGTTTGTGGGGCTTCGACGGGATCCGAAAAACCATGGAACTGATGACAGAAGCTTTTCTCGAAGAAAAAGATCCCGAGGATCTGATCGTTCGCAAAGGATGGGGGTGCGAAAGCTGCATATGAGACAATCATACAAAATCATACCGATCTACACCGCCGATGTTTCCGGTGTATGCTCTGCCTTGTATGAACTGGGCGGCATGGTAGTCATGCACGACCCGTCCGGCTGTAATTCGACTTACAATACACATGACGAGATCCGCTGGTACGACCAGGACAGTCTGATCTATATTTCCGGGCTGACAGAGATCGATGCAGTTATGGGAAACGATGCAAAATTCATTCACGATATTGAAGAAGCGGCGAAAGAACTAAAACCGAAGTTCATCGCACTTGCAGGCTCGCCGATCCCGTTTATGAACGGGACAGATTTTCCTGCGATCGCACAGGTGATCGAAACAGAGACAGGAATCCCGGCTTTTGCAGTTCCGACAAATGGCATGCATGATTATACTTACGGTGCAGGACTTGCACTTGCCAGGCTCGCAGAACGATTTGTCAAAGAGCCGGGAGTCAGGGCAGCAACATCAGATATTGACAGAAACTCTACATATTCAGAAGTGTCACGTATTCGTCCGCATACCCTTAATCTTCTCGGCGTAACTCCGCTGGATTTCGGTCCGCAGGCAAACGTAGATGCCATGAAACAGACTTTACGTCAATGTGGATGGGAGGTCATTTCTACCTGGGCGATGGGAGATACGCTTGAGGATTTATCCCATGCAGGCGAAGCAGAGATAAATCTGGTCGTATCCGCTGTAGGTCTTCCGACAGCAAAGCTCCTCCAGGAAAAATTTGGGACCCCATACATCATCGGAACTCCAATAGGTGGATTTACAGAAGAACTCATCCAGGCAATAAATGAAAAAGTTTCACATCATAATGAAGCAGAAGAAGCAGACAAGAACAATCTGTCCGTGGCATATCTCAAGAACCGTCTGGCAGGAACTCCACAGATAACTCTGATCGGAGAAGCCGTGACCATGGGATCCCTGGCAGCAGCCCTCGAAAAACAATACAACAAACCAGTCCGCGTCATCTGTCCGCTGGAAACTCACGAAGGTCTTCTCGCACCGAATGACTGTACAGCAGATGGAGAGGAAGAAATGGAGCAGCTTATGAAGGATGCAGGGATCCTCTTTGCAGACCCTCTTTACCGCCCGATCTGTCCGCTGGATGCTACATTCATCGAACTTCCGCATATCGCTTTTTCCGGCAGGATTTTTCTGAAAAAGATCAAAAAATGCGGGATCTTTGGAGCTTTAAGCGATATAAAATTGCCGTAAAAACGTACATTTTGGTAGACAAAAACCCTGAAGACTTCTATAATTAATATAGTATGTTTTGGACTTAAGAAATTTTATTCAGCTTCCAGACCTACATGCAGCACTGTAGAGACTGGAAGCTTTTTTTGAACACAGGAAGGAAAAGAATGGAAATTTTTACATCTTATGGGAAGGGTGCTTTTATCAGTTTTATCGTAAATGTGAAGGATGACACTTATGTATGTGCACATATGCCGCGAAAAACAGAGAATCTGGCAAAGACAGGAGACTATTCAGAACTTCTGCCGCGTCTGATCCATGCAAGTGCATACGAGTCAGACTGTGAACAGCTGCTCGAAAAACTCAGCCTGGAATACCTCCGGAAATTCCGCGATGGCTTAAATGAAACCAACGACAGCGGTAGTTTTTATATGGATTATCAGGTCAAGGATCTGAGCATAAAACGCTGGGGCAGAGTTTCAGTCTACGCTGTGGACAATGATGAATTTAATTCCGCAGAACACGTGATGATCCTTTTTCAGGACATCACAGAACAAAAAGAAAAAGAAATTGAATATCAGCAGACACTCCGGGAGGCATATGAGATCGCAGAGCGTGCAAATCAGGCAAAAACAACGTTTCTCAACAACATGTCACACGATATCCGTACGCCGATGAATGCGATCATTGGTTTTACCTCTCTTGCAGCAACTCATCTGGAGGATCCTGAACGGCTCAAAGGTTATCTCAGCAAGATCATGGTTTCCAGCAATCATCTTCTTTCCCTGATCAATGATGTGCTTGATATGAGCCGGATTGAGAGTGGCAAAGTCAAAATAGAAGAAAACGAATGCAGTATTCCTGTAGTGATGCATGATCTCCGAAATATCCTTCAGTCAGACATCAAGGCGAAGCGACTGGACTTCTTTATTGATACAGTCGATGTTGTAAATGAAGATGTCATCTGCGACAAACTGCGGTTGAACCAGGTGCTTCTCAACTGTATGAGCAATGCCATGAAATATACCAGACCGGGCGGCACAGTTGGAATCCGCATTATCCAGAAAGAAAATTCTCCGGAAGGTTTTGCAGATTATGACTTTGTGGTGCGCGATACAGGAATCGGAATGAGCGAGGAATTTACCGCACATATCTTTGAACCTTTTACAAGAGAAGAGAATTCTACGATCAGCCGTATTCCGGGAACCGGTCTTGGAATGGCGATCACCAAGAATATTGTAGATATGATGGGCGGCAGTATCAGAGTCAAGAGTAAGATCGGTGAGGGAACGGAATTTACGATCTCCCTCCGTCTTAAGATCGCATCCAGATGCAAGGAAAGAGGCGTGATCCGCGAACTGAATGGTTTCCGAGCACTGGTTGCAGACGACAGCATGGACAGCTGCGTAAGTGTCGAAAAGATGCTGCGTACCATCGGACTTCGCCCGGAATGGACAACTTCCGGCAAAGAAGCAGTGTTCCGTGCGAAATATGCGACCCAACAGAATGACCCATTCCAGGTTTACATCATTGACTGGCTGATGCCGGATATGAATGGAATCGAAGTGGTAAGAAGGATCCGTTCCGAGATCGGAGAGCAGGTGCCGATCATCATCCTGACCGCCTATGACTGGTCAGACATTGAGGAAGAGGCGAGAGAAGCAGGTGTTACCGCATTCTGTGCGAAACCGCTGTTCCTTTCTGAACTGTACGATGTCCTGCAGAGTGCAAGCCAGGCACAGAGCGCAATGAAAGTTCCGACATTCTACAAAGAAGAATTCGATGGCAAAAAGATTCTTCTCGTAGAGGATGTAGAACTTAACCGCGAGATCGCAGAAACGATCCTGACAGAAGCCGGTTTCCAGGTCTATTCGGTGGAGAACGGCAGACAGGCAGTAGAATATATGGCAACGGCGGAACCAGACTTTGTTGACGTAGTTCTGATGGATGTCCAGATGCCGGAAATGGACGGCTACGAAGCAACAAGACGGATCCGGAGACTGGAAAATCAGGAGATCGCATCGAAGCCGATCATAGCCATGACAGCCAATGCCTTTGAAGAGGACGTACAGGAAGCACTTAAGGCAGGAATGAATGATCATATGGCCAAACCGATACGGATTGAAACGTTGTATGCACTGATGAGAAAATATTTGTAAAATATTACATTGACTAAACAAAAATTCAGTGATATGATAAAGAAAAAAGTACGGGAGGAATTCATCATGAAAACACTTGAAACCAAAAACGCACCAGCAGCAATCGGACCATATTCACAGGCAAAAATGGTAGGAAACTTCGTATTCGCATCAGGTCAGATCCCGGTAGACCCGGCTACAGGCGAAGTTGCAGGCGACAAGATCGAGACTCAGGCAGAGCAGTCCTGCAAGAACGTTGGAGCAATCCTCGAAGAAGCTGGTCTCACATTTGACAACGTTGTAAAGACAACATGCTTCCTTGCTGACATGGCAGATTTCGCTGCATTCAATGCAGTTTATGAGAAATACTTCACAAGCAAACCGGCTCGTTCCTGTGTTGCTGTAAAACAGCTTCCGAAGAACGTTCTGTGCGAAGTAGAAGCAATCGCAGTAGCAGAATAAATCATAAAAGATACAGAGTAAGAAGGGGATGTTTCGGCACCCCCTTTTTGCGTTGCAGGAGAATAAAATGAAAGACCATCATGTGAAATTAACGGAAACAGACCGTGAGATACTGAAATCTTACAGTACGATGCTGGAAGGACTGTCCATGTATCTGGGTGAAGGGTATGAACTGGTACTTCACAGTCTGGAGGATTATTCAAGTTCCGCAGTCAAAGTGATCCATGGACTTCACACAGGGAGAACGGAAGGCGCGCCGCTCACGGACCTCGCACTTGATCTTCTGGAAGAGATGCAGAAAGAAGATGCAGAAAGCCGCGGGATTACGTATTTTACCCACAATAAGAAGGGGGAACCGCTGAAATCCGTGACGATTCCTGTCCGCGGAGAAAAAGACCGCATCATCGGACTGCTCTGCATCAATTTTTATCTGAATACACCATTCTCAGAGTACATCAGTAATTTTGTAGCATGTGGCCTGAAACCACAGGAGCAGTACGAAAACCGCAAAGAGAATTTTTCCTCCAGCAGCGTGGAACTTCTGGAGGACATGGCAGAGGAGATCCGACGCGAGGTCATTGAGGAAAAAGATATCCCGACCTCCAACCGAAACAAGGAGATCATCCAGAGACTTTATCAGAAAGGCGTCTACAACATGAAAGATGCAGTAGGCAGGACTGCGGAGATCCTTGGGATCAGCAAGAATACGGTGTATCTGCATTTGAGGAATCTGGAGCAGGAATAGAACAGGAGGCAGCATGGCAAAGAAAAAATTTTATGCAGTAAGACAGGGAAGAAAGACCGGGATGTTCCTTACCTGGGATGAGTGTAAGAAGCAGGTGATGGGGTATCCGGGCGCAATATATAAGAGTTTTGGGACAGAAGCGGAAGCGAAGGAATATCTGGGGATTAGGCAGGAGGCAGGTATCTCTGGTGCTTCTGGCTCTGGTGTGGGAAGTGCGGTGGCTGCAAATGGGATGCAGGCAGACAGTAATGCAGCAGACGCAGTAGAAATCTACGTCGACGGAAGTTACCACGCAGGCACGAAAGAATTTTCTTACGGAATGGTCGTTCTGATCGATGGAAGAGAAGAAAAGTTTTCGCAGAAAATGTTCGACCCGGAGCTGGCACAGATGCGAAACGTGGCCGGTGAGATCAAAGGAAGCGAGGCAGCGATGCAGTACGCCCTGGATCACAAAATTCCTTCTATTATCATCTACCACGATTATCAGGGAATCGCGAGCTGGTGCAACGGCGACTGGAAGGCGAATAAAGCCGGGACGATCGCGTATCGCGATTTCTACCAGAAAGCGAAAAAGAGTGTTCATATTGAATTCCGCAAGGTTAAGGGACATTCTAATGATAAATATAATGATATGGTGGATGGACTTGCAAAAGAAGCACTTGGAATCCATTGACAAAATCCGTTAAAAAGCCTTATACTATCACTGACTCTGGCATGACCAGAGCAGAACTTTTTGAGGAGGATATTATTATGAAAAACAACAGCAGTATCAAAACCGTAGTTGCTGTCGGAATCGGCGCAGCACTGTTCTTTGTACTCGGACGTTTTGTTGCAATACCGAGCCCGGTACCAAATACAAACATCAGCCTTCAGTATGCAGTACTTGCACTTCTGGCTGCTATGTACGGACCGGTTGCAGGCGGACTGATCGGTTTCATCGGTCACGCTCTGATCGATCTTTCCTGGGGTGGAAGCCCGTGGTGGAGCTGGGTTATCACATCTGCATTTGTCGGTGTGGTCATCGGATTATTTGCCAGGAAACTCAACGTTCAGGACGGCGAGTTCGGTAAAGGCAAAGTTGTAGTATTTGTAGTTTCCAACGTGATCGCACACGTGATTGGCTGGGTAGTTGTAGCTCCTGTTCTTGACATCCTGATCTATGCAGAACCGGCAAACAAAGTTTTTGCACAGGGTGTGTTCGCAGCAGTTTCCAACAGCATTACCGGCGTGATCGTAGGTGGACTTCTTGTTCTGGCATATACCAAGACTATTGCAAAAAAAGGTTCTCTGGATATGGAATAAGATGGTTGCTTAAAAGTAATAAAGCCTTCTCATATGGCTGTTCTGGCTTGTGAAAAGGCTTTTTCTATTGCATTTGTTATTTATTGTGAGTATTAAATTTGAGGTGTTTAAATGACTGAAAAAAAATCCCCTGTTATTTCATTCAAAGATTTTTCATTCCAGTACCGGGCGCAGAAAAAGCCCACACTGACCGGAATCAATCTAGATATTTATCCGGGCGAAAAGGTGCTGATCGCTGGTCCATCGGGAAGTGGTAAGAGTACACTCGCTGGCTGCGTGAATGGTCTGAATCCTTTTTCCAATCCGGGCGAGTGCAAAGGTACGCTGACAGTAGATGGCGTAGATGCACCGCACAGCAGTATTTTTGAATTGTCTGCACATGTAGGAACTGTTCTGCAGGACCCGGATGGTCAGTTTATTGGTCTGACTGTCGGCGAGGACATTGCGTTTGCACTGGAAAACAGTTGTACACCTCAGGATGAAATGCATGAAATTACGAGACATGCCGCAGAATTGGTAGGAATCGAGAATCATCTGGATTATGCACCGCATGAACTGTCTGGCGGACAGAAACAGAGAGTCAGTCTTGCAGGAGTCATGGTGGATCAGGTAAAAATCCTTCTGTTTGATGAGCCTCTGGCAAATCTCGATCCGGCCGCCGGTAAACAGGCAATCGAGCTGATCGATGAGATCCAGAAAAAAACAGACACGACGGTTCTGATCATTGAGCATCGTCTGGAAGATGTCCTCTGGAGAAATGTTGACCGTATCGTACTGGTGAACGAGGGAAAAATCCTCGCGGACATGACGCCGGATGAACTTCTTTCTACAAGTCTGCTTGCAGATAACGGAATCCGTGAGCCGCTTTATGTGACTGCCATGCGTTATGCAGGAATTGATATTACAAAAGAGAAGAAACCTGCACACGTAGATTCTGTTGTGCTGGACGATATAGACCGTAAGAAACTTCAGGATTGGTTCGAGGCACAGCCGATTCAGGAAGATGCAGGAGAACGCGAAAAACTCCTGGAAGTCCGCAACTTAAGTTTCGGTTATACGAAAGACCATCAGACACTGCGAAATGTAAGCCTGTCGATCGATAAAGGTGAGATGATCAGCATTGTGGGACGAAACGGTGCAGGAAAATCAACATTTTCCAAGCTGGTCTGCGGATTTGAAGACCCGGATTCCGGAGAGATTTCCTTCCACGGAAAAGATCTGTTGAAAGAAAATATCCGTCATCGTGCGAAATACATTGGATATGTCATGCAGAATCCAAACCAGATGATCTCCAAGACAATGATCTATGACGAGGTAGCACTGAGCCTTCAGAAATCTGGAATGGCAGAGGCGGAAGTTCGCCAGAAAGTAGAAGATACGCTCAAAATCTGCGGGCTTTATCCATTCCGAAACTGGCCGGTATCGGCATTGAGTTTCGGTCAGAAAAAGCGTGTGACGATCGCAAGTGTACTTGTGCAGGACCCGGAACTGATCATCCTGGATGAGCCGACTGCAGGACAGGATTTCAAGCATTATACAGAGATCATGGAGTTTTTGCGTAAGCTCAATGAGCGTGGAGTGACGGTTGTTATGATCACGCATGATATGCATTTGATGCTGGAATATACACCAAGGGCACTTGTGTTTTCAGACGGACAGCTGATCGCAGACCGCAGAGCTTCTGAAGTACTCTGTGATCCAGAACTGATCGAGCGTGCCGCGCTGAAAGAGACAAGTCTCTTTACACTGGCAAACCACTGCGAGATCACACCGCCGGAGGTATTTGTAGAAAGATTTATCGGAGAAGACAGGGAGGTGAGAAGCCATGGCCGCTAAGACTGTATTAAACTATCTGGACCGCGACAGCGTAGTACACAAGATGACAGGAACTACCAAGCTGGCATTTTTCCTGCTGTTTACGTTCGCAAGCATGATCACTTATAATATCTGGGTGCTGCTGGGGCTTTTTGCAGTCAGTCTTGCAGCGTTTAAGCTCAGCAAGATCAAATACCGCGAAGTGCGGTTTATGATGATCTTTATGCTTGTTTTTTTGCTTTTGAATAATATATTTATTTTCCTGTTTGACCCGAATCAGGGAACGAATCTGTATGGAACGAGACATGTGCTTTGTCACCTGTTCTGGAGATATGATGTGACCGCGGAGCAGATGTTTTATATGCTGAATATCTCGCTGAAATATTTCGTGGCATTGCCGGTAGCGATTCTGTTTATTTCTGCGACAAACCCAAGCGAGTTTGCGGCGAGCCTGAACAGCATCGGAATTTCTTACAAAGTAGGGTATTCCGTGGCAATCGCACTTCGCTACATCCCGGATATCCAGAGAGATTACCATAGTATCAGCCAGGCACAGCAGGCAAGAGGAGTAGAACTTGGGAAAAATGAGCACTTTTTTTCCAGACTGAAAAATTCAGTAAACATCCTTCTGCCGTTGATCCTGACAAGTTTGAACCGGATTGATACGATTTCCAATGCGATGGAACTGCGCGGCTTTGGGAAGAATAGGAAACGGACCTGGTATACCAGGAGACCGTTTGCAAAGAGGGATTTCATCGCCCTGGGCTTGGGCGTGGTGCTGTTGATCGTAAGCCTGACTGTGACCATTAAGTTTGGACGGTTTTATAATCCTTTTTTATAAAAGGATCATATGTTTTGGAAAAAAAGAAAACCGCGAAGGGACTTGTCCAGTCCCCTCGCCCACCCCTGGAAATGAATTCGACGTGACGAATGGTGGTGAGGAATGTACAGAGTTCTACATGGAATAAGACGGAAGGGTACTAACTTTACTTAGAATGCAGGATCGGCAGGGACAGTGTTGGGTGGAATAGTATGCAAAAACAGCAGGATATCTTCTCCATACGAAAAAGAAGAATCCTGCTGTCCTTATATACTACGATATCTATACGAAAATCTCCCGGCCTGATGCACCAGGAGAATTTTTCAAAGGGCACCCCATAAGACAAAGTTTCCGTCAAGTATTTAGCCTAGGGGTGGCGAGGGGACTGGACAAGTCCCTTCGCGGTTTTATTACATCCCAATGTAAAACAAATTTCTAGGGTTACGCTGTAAAAAAACAAATGTCAATGAAATTAACGGGCTACAGGGAAGTACCCAGTGCAGCCTTCTTAACTCGTGTCAGTGCTTTCGCTACCGCCGGAATAGAAATCACGATCACCGTGATAACACCCTCTGCAACCAGATAGCTATAATTATACACAATCGGATAAACCGCGGTCAGAGATTTCGGGAAATTCTCCGGCATATAACTCATCCAGTACAGATATCCCCCAAGTGCATGAAACGCACCCCTTGCGATAACCGCCGCAATATACCCCTTAAGCAGCCCATGGCTCTGCTTTGCAAAAAATCCTGCAACGCCAAGTGCAGCAAACGCAAGAATATAATCACAGCAAACCTGGAAGAAAGAAAGCACATATGGCTCCTGGATAAACTGCAGGATTCCATAAGCAAGACCGACAGTAATACCGGTTCTAACACCATACCAGTTAGCAACCAGTACAATGAACAGCATACTGCAAAGAGTAACACTTCCACCCCACGGCAGAGTAAAAATCTTCAGATAAGAAGTAACAAAAGCAAGTGCCATCGCCACAGCGCAGAATACAAGCTGTCTTGTAGTCAGCTTCTGTTTCGCTGAATGCTTTCCTGCAAAATAGATCGCAGCTAGGAACAGAACGATTCCGGCGATGATCGCGATGGCATATCCGGCTGTAGTCAGCCCACCGTCACCTGTAACCATAAAGTTGAACATAAAATAAGACCTCCCTCGTCTTCGATTGAAAACAAAGGAGATCATAAAATCTCATCTAACGCATCCCTACGCTGGCATTATCCAAATCAGGTTATGGGTCGAAGTCATAAACTTCCTCTCAGCCTGTCGTACAAGCTCCCCTGTTATCAATCCGTATGTAAGTTAAAATTTATCTGAATTTTCTCAGACACAGATATTATAAACAAATACAGAGTGACCGTCAAGCAATTGGAAAGTGGAAAAACTCAAAATAAGTTTCAAAAATTTTCCACGTTTTTGAAAAAATACTATCTGTAAACTCGCCCTCTTCAATGGTAGAATTCTATCATCAGATAAAACAAACGGCCGTAACAAAAACAAATATCACTTATGAAAGTAAACAACAACTATTTTATGATCTCTCGGAATTCTGATAGATTATGCCAGCAAAACTCTGGCAGTGAACTTTGACAAGTGAATATTATCCGAAACTGAAAAAACGGGTACAAAAAATAGACATAGGACTGTTGCTATGCCAGAAAATGAGGTATGCTATCTAGAGAATCATGCTATATTCCAAATCAACTTTCACAGGGGAGATTTGGACGGCAGATTCCATGCATCCAGATGCTGTAACATCAGGATGTGATAGAGGCGGCAGTACCACATCTTAGATGAGCGGTGTCTGCCGCTTTCTAATTCACGTGACAGAGTGAAAACAAATTAATAGTTGACATTTTGATGGCTATGGCATATGATAATGACAGCTAAGAAAGGTGAAGAAACTTTCATAAGACAAACGAAAACCCCCAGAGTGGCACCTCTGGGGGTTTTCTTGCTCGTTAACGGTGAGCTGCTCCGTTCAGGCTGTTGCTACCTATCGTCCGTCGCCCAACCATTTGCATATGTAGTAGCTAACTACATTTACCAATACGGGGACAAGAAAGGCGAAGAAAAATTCCTTCATAAGATTCACCTCCTTCCTGCTGGAGGTAGTTGATTTGACACTACCACTAAATGACGGGAGGAAAAGGCAATGAAATTATGTACAATGAAAGAACTGATCGACAGAGCGCATAAAGAACATTATGCAGTTCCGGCTTTTAATATCTGTAATCTGGAAACAATACAGGGTATTCTGGAAAAAGCAGAAGAAATGAGAGCTCCTGTCATTCTGCAGGCACACTGGCTTGAGGCATATTATTCCTTACCGGAGACAGTGGTTGCAATGATAAAGACAATCGCTGAAAACAAGGATGTAGAGATCGCCATCCATCTGGATCATGGTGCAACGTATGAAGATACCATTCGCTGTATCCGTGGTGGATTTACGAGTGTTATGTATGATGGTTCCCAGCTTCCGCTTGATGAGAACATCGCCACACTGAAGAAAGTATGTGAAGTGGCTGGCTTTGTTGGGGTAACAGTAGAAGGTGAGATCGGAACGATCGGACAGACCTCTGAGATGGGTGAAAAACTGGATCGCGTTTATATGACAGACCCGCAGGAAGCAGCAAGAATTGCAAATGAAACAGATATTGACTGCCTGGCTGTCGCGATCGGAAATGCACATGGCTTTTATGTAGAGGATCCGAAACTGGATTTCACCCGTCTGGACGAGATCCGCAAACTGGTCAAAGTTCCGCTCGTACTTCATGGCGGCACAGGAATTCCGGAAGATCAGATCCAGAAAGCGATCACAATGGGAATCAGCAAGGTAAACTTCAGCAGTGTCTTAAGAAGAGCATACATTGACAGAGTGCATGAGTACCTGAACGAAAAACCAGATGAGATCAGCATTATGGATATCATGTCATCTGCAAAAGAATCAATGAAGAAAAAAGTAGAAGAATGCATTCTTATGTGCATGTGCGATCATAAATATTGATCTCGGTTTAAAGAGGACTAAACTATGAAAAAGTTCAAAGGTATCTACCCGGCACTGATCACGCCCTTCGATGAGAAGGGCAGGATCAACCCGGAAATGGTTCAGAAAGTTGTAGACAGCTGCCTTGCAAAAGGTGTCAGCGGTTTTTATGTAGGCGGCAGCACCGGAGAGTCTTATCTTCTTTCCCTTGAAGAGAGACGCGAGATGCTGGAGCATGTGGTAAAAGCCGTGGACGGCAGAGGTGATGTGATCGCCAACATCGGAGTTTTTGCCACGGAACAGGGCGTAGAGCTTGCAAAGCATGCCGAAGGTCTTGGAGTATCTGCAATCTCTTCTGTTCCTCCATTTTATTTTCCCTTCTCCCTGGAGGAATATGTGCAGTATTATAACGACCTGGCAGACAGCGTCAACGTACCGGTTATCATTTATAACATCCCGGCGATGTCAGGGATCACCTTTAAGACAGCAGATATCGAACGGTTCTTCGCAAACGAAAAGATCATCGGAATGAAACATACCAGTTATGATCTCTTCCAGCTGGAACGTGTGCTGAAAAAATTCCCGGAGAAGAATATTTTCTGCGGACATGATGAGCTTTTCCTCAGCGCTTCAGCAGTCGGAGTACAGGCAGGAATCGGTTCTACTTTCAACTTCATGGCAGAGAAGTTTGTAAAGATCCAGAAACTTCTTGCTGAGAACAACTGGGCAGAGGCTGCTCTTATTCAGGATGAGGCAAATGCAGTTATTGAAGAACTCTGTAAGATCGGTGTGTTCAAAGGCGTAAAAGCAGCTCTGAAATTACAGGGAATAGACTGCGGTGAATGCAGGAAACCATTCCAGCCACTGAGAGATGATCAGATAGCAGAACTGGAAAAGATTCTCAGGGAGAATCATTGCTTGTAAGATCTCTTCTGATCTCCAATAGAAAATGTTTTACACAAAAAATCCAGCGTGGAAAAACGCTGGGTTTTTGTATTTGCTATTTGCGAGTGTTAATAGCCGCAAAAGCCCTCTTAACATCCCCATAATGTGTACGGCCAATAGGAATTACTTTGCCATTTGAGAAAACAGCAGAATTACGATGAATGGCAACTGCCATTTTGAGATTGACTGCGTAGCTTCGATGACAGGAAACAAAATGGTCAGGAAGTCTCTTGAGGATGGAATCGATCTTTTCGGAAGTCTGGAATTCCGTAGTATAGGTGTGGATGGTAGTTTCACGGATGTTGCGTTCCATATACAGAATCTTATTCAGAGGGATCCTGTACTGGCTTTTGCGTACCTTAATGTACAGGTATTCCTCTGCTGAACGGGTGTAAAGATTTTCAAGGGAAATATTTAAAGCGGACTCCATCAATTCTGAAATACGGTCTCTGGAAATAAAATAAGTATGTCTGCAGGCGTAGACATCAGGAGCATATTCCAGAGACTGGCTCACAAAAATGATCTGAGTCTCAGGATTCAGACAGTTGATCTCTCTGGCAAGTTCAATGCCGGATTTAGAAGAATTTCCAAGTTCAATATCAAGAATAACAATATCGTAGGGACAGTTTCGTGAAGTGATCTCATGCTCAAAAAGTTTGCCATCATGAAAAACCTGTAAGTTGTATGAGATCTGACTGTCCAGACTGCGGTCAATTTCAGCCTGGATCATTTCAGACTGAACGGAATTACCATCACAGATTGTAATATTTAACATATCAATACACTTCCTCCCAGGTGAATGATCTGTCAGTGATCCTGACAGTAATAAACCTATCTATAATTATCTTTACCAAATATGATAAAGTCAAGGATAATTTCACGTAAATAACAGCAGATCAGAAAGAAATTTCCGGCAGAAAGATATAAAAAACAAATATGCAAAAACAAAATATATAATAGATTATGAGAAAAAATATCGAAAAATATGTTGTTCATAACAAAAAAAACGTAGTTCATGTGAAAGATATATTTTTAAATATCAAATATGATATACTGTTGAAGAGCGCGGAAATTTGTAATATGATATTCCATACAATATTTTTATTTTACATTACTATGGAAAAGGAAGAGAAATGAAATGAGGTTAGAGAAAGTAAAAACAGTTTTTGAACTCTCCAGAAATGATATAAAGGCGAGATACTCAAATTCATTACTGGGAATCATCTGGGCGTTTGCCATGCCCCTGATCACAATTCTGGTATTCTGGTATGTCTTTCAGCTTGGTTTTAAGAATCTCCCGGTAGGAAATGCTCCATATATCTTATGGTTTTCAGCGGCGTATGTTCCGTGGATATTTTTTACGGATGTCCTTACTACGGGATGTAACTGTCTGGTGGAATACAGCTTTCTGGTAAAGAAGATCAAGTTTGATGTAAGCATCATTCCGGTGATCAAACTGATATCAGCATTGTTTGTACATATCTTTTTTATCGTATTTATCATGGTTATGTGCCTGATCTATGGATATGATCTGAGTATTTATAATATCCAGGCAATTTATTATACATTTGCAGCAGGCGTATTTTCACTGGGACTGATCTGGCTGCTATCAGCAGTTACGGTATTTTTTAAGGATATGACATCCCTGGTAAATGTATGTGTACAGATTGGATTCTGGGTTACTCCGATCCTCTGGAATGAGGATACGATGGTAAATCACAGTGTAAAGAATGCACTGACATTGAATCCTATGCACTATATAGTGAATGGCTACAGAAACAGTTTCATATATAAAAGATGGTTCTGGGAGAACCCACAGGAAACAGCGTATTTCTGGGTGGCGACCCTGGTGATCCTTATTATTGGAAGAATTGTATTCAAAAGACTAAAACCATTTTTTGCAGATGAGGTATAAAGAGTAATGAGTTCAGTTGTAGAAGTAAAGAATGTACGGAAGAAATATCCTCTCTACGAAAAAAAGAGAGATAAGATCCGTGAGGCATTTTCTATTACAGGAAGGAAATATCACAGAGATTTTGAAGCATTAAAGGGAATTTCATTTTCGGTAGAAAAGGGAGAATGCGTCGGGATCATTGGTCTGAATGGTTCGGGCAAATCCACACTTCTCAAGATATTGACAGGTGTTGTGCAGCCGACAGAAGGTGCAATCAGGACAAATGGCAAGATCGCGGCACTTCTGGAACTTGGAGCAGGTTTTAATCCAGAATACACAGGAATGGAAAATATTTATCTCAATACACTGCTGATGGGCTATACCAGAGCGCAGACAGAAGAAAAGATACCGGAGATCCTGGAATTTGCAGATATTGGCGATTTTATCAATCAGCCGGTAAAGATCTATTCATCTGGTATGTTTGTACGTCTGGCATTTGCAATTGCTGTAACGGTCGATCCGGATATCCTGATCGTAGATGAAGCATTGAGTGTCGGGGATGTATTTTTTCAGCAGAAGTGTTACAACAAGATCCGTGAATTTTCGAAGAAATCAACGGTCCTGATCGTATCACATGACCTGAACTCCATCACGAAATTCTGCAAGAGGATCCTGGTCATGAACAACGGTGTCCTCATCTATGACGGAAATGCGAAGGACGCAGTAACGGAATACTATAAGGTAAAACAGGGCAGTATCCTGGGACAGAGTGTCAAAAAGCAGATCGAGGGCACCTATGAGCTGGAAGTAAAGGATAAATTCATAAAACCTGAGATCGAGCAGTACTCAGGCAGAATGGACGCAAAGATCGCCAGCTTTTATTATCAGATAGATGAAACACCGTTTGGCGAGTATTGTGAAGCTGAGAAGACAGTCTTTGTGAGAATGCTGGTACAGACAGACCGCAGGATCGAAAGTGCGATCATCGGTTATCAGGTAAGGGACAAGTTTGGCAATGAGACTTTTGGTGAGACATCCATGACTTCCGGGAATGGAAGCGTAGAGATCGAGCCGGGAGAAAGCATCATCTCCTTCCAGTTTGTCTGGCCGGAGGTCAGAGAGGGTGATTACTTTATCACACTTGGAATTGGTGAGGGATATGAAGTCCTGAACCAGGTGGAGCAGTGCTGGATCAACCAGGCAATCCATATTGTAAACACGACACATAATAAACTGATATACGGTGTGTTCAATAACACAATGGAAAATTTCAGGGTAGACAGGATATAAGCAATGAAAGAAATAAAATGGAACTATCACTCACCGAAATTTGAGTGTGATACATATAATCTGGAAATGATGAAGTATTCACCGTGGTCCGGCCACCGGTTATTTGCATACGATTATATCTGCAGCATGAAGCCGGATCGCATAGTGGAACTTGGAAGTTATTATGGATGTTCTGCATTTTCCTTCCTGCAGGCATTGAAAGATAATAATATGCAGAGTGCATTCTGGGCTGTTGACACCTGGGAGGGTGACAGCTTTACGGAGAATGACTATACAGAGAACATTTATCAGGCATACAGGGAAATACAGAATAAATGCTTCGAGAAGCAGAATGCGCATATGCTCCGCATGACTTTTGATGAAGCATATGAGAAATTCGAAGATCATACGATCGACCTGCTTCATATTGATGGTTCTCATACGTATGAGGATGTAAAGCATGATTTCCTTAAATGGAAAGACAGAGTCAGACAGGATGGAGTTATTTTTTTCCATGATGTAGGCGAAGATGATCTCTATGGCAAAAAGATGGGATCTCATATTTTCTGGGAAGAACTCAAGAAAGAATATCCGAATACACTGGAATTTCCATTCAGTTTCGGGCTGGGTATTTTGTTTTTTGATAAGGACCGATTTGAAGATTTCAAAAAAGCAGTTGATTTTAACTATTATCAGCGCAAGGCAAATATGGCTGCGGCAGAATTCAAGGATACCTTGCGTAAGGACTTTTTCAGACTGAGAGATCAGGAGAAATATATCGAGTCCTTAAAGGAGCAGGAGGAGATCAACCAGCAGCATCTGCACAGATATGAGGCAAATACGGCACAGAAAGATCAGTATATCCTGGAACTGCAGGGCAAGATCGAAGAACTGAACGAAACCTGCAAGAATCTTTTTTCCGACATGAAAAAGAGCAGCAGCCAGTATGAACAGGACCTCAAAGAGTATCAGAAAGGTGTCGAAGAGAAAGAAGCTTACATAGGAGAGCTTCTTGAAACAATAAAGAAATATACAGATACCGACAGCGAGAAGACGGCGTATATAGAGGAACTCTGCGGCACGATCGAGAAGTATCAGAGGAATACAGAGGGCAAGGACAGCTACATTGAAGAACTGAAGAAAGCCCTTCTGGATTATCAGCAGAATGTTCAGGACAAAGATACTTATATCAGAAGTCTTGAAGCAGAAAAGAAGACTCTGACAGAGCAATGTGCAGAGACATATGAAACTCTTCAGAAAAATAATACAGAATATGCCAGAAACATAGAACTGTTCCAGAAAGACATTGCAGGGAAAGCTTCCTATATCAGAGAACTGCAGGATACCATACTTAAATATGAAGAGACAGTAAAAGGCAAAGATACATATATCAAAGAAAATGAGCAGCTGATCCGGAAATACGAAGAAACATCGGCACAAAAAGATGAATACATCGCATCATTGAATGAGACCATAGAAAAGTATAAGTCAACTGTCGATGGAAAAGACCGATATCTCAAAGAACTTTCTGAAACCATACAGAAATACGAAGAGACTGTAAAAGGCAAGGACGCCTATATCGGAGAACTCAGTGAGACCATACAGAAATACAAAGATACTGTCGATGGCAAAGACAGATATATCAGTGAACTGGAGAAAGAACAGAAGGATAAAGAAGCTCTTATCAGCAAACTGAAGGAAGAACTGACAGATAAGGAAAAACTCATCAGTGAACTGACAGGACAGAATGCAGTATTAGAAGAGACAATTGCTCATATTCCGCTTGGAAAATATGTACGGAAAAGGATGGAAGGAAAAAGTGAATAGTGTACGAAACAGACCATTGATCTCAGTGGTTGTTCCAGTATATAACACAGAACAGTATTTTGAACGATGTATCGAAAGCATACTGGATCAGAGTTATAAGAATCTGGAAGTTATCGTTGTAAATGACGGCTCGCCGGGAAATATCAGTGAGCTGATACAGAAATATAAAAAAGACAGCAGAGTTAATTTTATTGACAACAAAGACAACAGGGGACTTCTTCGGGCACGAGTGTGCGGAGCACAGAAGGCAACAGGAGAATATCTTGCCTTTGTGGACAGTGATGATTATCTTTCCTTTGACTTTTACAGGTCGTTGGTGACACGGGCAGAGGAAACAGACGCAGATATTGTGATCGGCAAGACCGTATGGGATAATAACGGCGATAAGTATATCTACAATTATCATGACAGCTGCTTCAATTTTGACATCCTGGAGGGGGATGAGATCCGGAAAAGTTATTTCGGACAGGAAGCACAATGCTATTCCTGGCATACAGTCTGGAATAAACTATACAGAAAAACACTGTGGGATATCTGTGCCGAAGAGTTCAAAAGTGTCCAGGATCACATCATTATGACAGAGGATATCTACTTTTCAAGTATTCTGTTCTTCAACGTACGGAAACTGGCACGTGTAGAGAACGATGCATATTTTTACTGTATAAATGAAAATGCTTCGACAAACTCAAATGGCATCAAACTGTCCAGATTCAAAAAAAATATCGAAGATATCACCTATGTATTCAATAAGGCAGAATCCTACCTAAAGCAAAACGGTCTTGCACAGGAACTGCTGGATTCTTTCAAAAATGCGAGACTCCATTATGTAAGGATGTGGTCACATCTTGCAAAGTCCAGCTTTAAGGGAGAGGAATTTACCGAAGCCAGCAAGGTTCTTGACAGACTTGGCAAAGAAGAACAGCCAAGGGACATGAATGATTATTTCTTTGAAACGGTTCGAACTCCATGGAATGGCGGGCTTGAATACATAAAAGAACAGATTGCCCTTGGAGAGCAGAAATATGTTTTCTTTGATATCTTTGATACACTGATATCAAGACCGTTTTACTCTCCGTCAGATATCTTCCTTTTTCTGAACAGAGAGTACAGCCGGGCGACAAAGCGAAATATTGATTTCAGTAAATTCCGGACAGAGGGAGAACAGCTGGCGAGAGAATATTACGGAAATAAATATGGATATGCGGATATTACGCTGGAAGAGATCTACAGTTATATAGAAATGCACTATCAGATGGATTACCAGGAGATCCAGAAGATGCTGGCTAAAGAAAGAGAACTGGAAGTTTCTTTTGCCGGAATAAGAAAAGCAGGGAAGGAACTGTTTGATCTTGCGCTTGAAAGTGGCAAAAAAGTTTATCTTGTGACAGATATGTACCTTGAACGTGAGACGATCGAGAAGATACTTACAAAAAATAAAATTTCCGGCTATAAGAAACTGTACATATCCTGCGAGGAACGAAAACTTAAATATGACGGCAGCCTTTTTGAAAAAGTCCTTCAGGATATCCAGGCAGCACCGGAGGAATGCATACATATTGGAGACACATGGCGAGCAGATATTGAGGGAAGTGGAAAAGCCGGAATACAGGCAGTCTTTTTTCCAAAGGCGATTGACATATTTGAGAACAAGATCGCAGGCTGCGTTACAAACCACTGCTCAGACATAGGCAGAGGGGCCGGCGGTGACATGCTGGATTACGAAAAAGTGATCAAAAACCCTGGTTTTCGTTGCATGCAGGCAATAGTGGCAAGGAGATATTTTGACAACCCGTACAGGACATTTAATCTGCAGAGTGATTTCAATATCGACCCGTATCTGATCGGATACTATCTGGTAGGCATGCATATGATGGGAACTGCGAAATGGATTAGCCAGGAAATAAAGAAACAGGGCAGAGACCGGGTGGTATTTCTGGCACGAGATGGATATCTTCCAATGAAGGTATTTCAGATTTATGCAGAACATATGTGCCCGGAGGTTCAGACAGAATATATGCAGGCATCCCGCAAGGCTCTGATGCCGGTCATGATACGTGATAAAGTTAATTTTTATCAGCTTCCGGTAGAGTACAGAGGACATACACCGCGGACACTTCTGGAGGTCCTGGGATTTGCCACAGAAGCCGGAGAGGATGCAGAGCAAAAAGAACTGGACATGGATCAGCCATTTCAGACTCTGGCAGATTTTCGCAAGTTTATTGGATCTTTCCTGAAAGAACTGTATTCTGAGGAAAAACACAAAAAAGCAAAAGAAATGGTCCGGGAGTACTATTCTGCACTGCGGAAGGGTGATATATTATTTGACATGGGATACAGTGGACGGATACAGTCTGCAATCTGTGAAGCAGCCGGTTTTCCGATAGATGCACTGTTTATCCATGAGGATTATGGAAACTCCATCCAGAAACGTTATGAAGATGGATTTGAGATACATTCCTTTTATGATTTCCGTCCATCTGTCTCCGGACTGATGAGAGAACATATCCTGTCAGATGTTCAGGGCAGCTGCATTGGATTTGCCAGAAAGAACGGACAGGCAGAACCTGTATTTGAAGAGCCGCTGCATGAGTATCCGGATCTGCATGTACTGAAGAGTATTCATGAGGGTGCCTGTGATTTTGCAGAGGAATTTTTCAAAGTGTTTGACGGATACATAGAAGCGGTGGATTATTCAGCACAGGAAGTATCTCTTCCATTTGAGGGCTTTCTGGTCCATCCGTCAAGAGCGGACATGCATATTTTCTCAGAATCTTATTTTGAGGATCTTGTATATGGAGCTGCAAAAAAGATCAATATCGAGCAGTTTGCGCTTAATTATCTGGAAAGCAGGGGCTATATCCCGCCTGTATGTACAGAGCCGGAGCCGGTGGAACCTGATTATACAGATCTGCCGCTGATAGATATTATCAATCAGAGCTCCAAATGGAAACGGGCTGCGATATGGATCACTCTTGACAAAAAGCGATTTATCAATAAACTGAAAATCAACATCAGAGAATTATTAAAAAGGGAAGGATAGCGGAAATGGATTTCAATAGGATTTGCTATAACTGTATGAAAGAAAAAGACCGTGCCGACGGGATTTGCCCACATTGTGGATTTGATAACAGCAGATATCGCTGGCAGGAAAACGAGCTTCCGCCGCTTACACCACTGAATGGGAAATATCTGGTAGGAAGGGCTCTGGGAGCTGGCGGTTTTGGAATCACTTATATTGCACTTGACCTTAATCTTCAGGTCACAGTAGCGATCAAGGAACTGTATTTAAGCAGGATCTCTGTAAGAGAAAGAGATACTAATATCTCTGTCAGCTCAAGAGACAGAGAATGCTTCGAGGATAACAAGAAGCGTTTTCTTCAGGAAGCAAGAGTTCTTGCCATGTTCAATGAGGGTGATAATGAAGGTATCGTCAATGTAAAAGAGTATTTTGAAGAAAATAATACTGCCTATATCGTAATGGAATATCTTGATGGCACGACTCTTCGCAACAAAGTAAAGCAACAGACATTTACTTTTGAAGAAACAAAGAAGATCATGGAACCGATCTGCCACGCGCTGACCAAGATCCATCAGTTTGGTGTGGTACATCTGGATGTCAGCCCGGATAATATCATGATGCTGAATGACGGAAGTGCGAAGCTTCTTGATTTCGGTGGAGCAAGAAGCCTTTACACAGATGATGATGCAGATTTCATCTGCTATAAAGTAGGATATGCACCGCCGGAACAGTACATGCGAAATGGAAAGATCGGGCAGTGGACAGATGTTTACGCAGTAGCGGCTACCATGTATTTCTGTATGACAGGTAAGAAACCAGTAGAGTCCATGAAGAGACGTTCTAAGGACACTCTTGAAAAACCATCAAAGCTGGGTGTAAAAATACCGTCCAAGATAGAAAATGCACTTATGACCGCACTGGAACTGGAGCCGGGTAGAAGATTCCAGACCATAGAAGAATTCTGGAATGCTATCAATATAAAAAATCAAAAAAAAGGAGTAATGATAGGAGTTATGGTAGTAGGAGTTGCAGCAATCGCGCTTGGCGCAGCAATGGTATTTACCGGTGGCACCGGAAGCAGCAGTGAACCAGTTGAAAAAGTACAGACAGCTGCTGAAACAACACAGACTGCAGACACAACACAGGAAGCAGAAACAACAGATGAAGGACAGGAAGCAGATGCTTCAACAGAGGCTGGCAATGTTGGAGAAACCATTCCTATGGATTTGGGAACCTACATCTTTGAAAATGCAGCAGACAGAAACTATATCATGGGAATCAGCAGTGGATTTGGCGATAACGGAGCAGGACTTGTGCTGAAATCCTATGAAGACAGCAACAAAAACCGTATTTTTGTCACAGATGAAGTAGAAGATGATGGATTCTATAACTTACGAGCTGCACATACAGACAGCTTCATTGAAACTCCGGATTCCCAGGATATCGGAACACCACTGGCACAGTACGAAGAGATGTACGATATGGGAACTGAAAAATGGGTATTCGTATACTGTGGTCATGATGATGAAAAAGATATGGATGAAGTGATCATCAGAAATGCAGCAGGATCTGTTATGGCACCGCAGGACGGAACTCTGGAAGATGGAACACCGATCGTGCTTTCAGAGGAAAACATGGATGATGATACTCAGAAATGGTACGTAAGATGGAGCGAAAAAGATGAATCTGAACCAGATGTACCTGTATATCATGAAGGTGATCTGGTAGACAATATCACAGGTATCAAGACTGTTGGTTCCGGATTTGACGGAAACTATAAATTCTCTATCACCAGAGATCCGCTGTTTGTAGTTCCGACTCTGATCGTATGGGAGAATGTATGGGATCAGACTCAGCAGTTTGAATTTGTTCCGCAGGAAGAGTCCAGATACAAGATCTATCCGGCAGATCAGCTTGAAGGCGAACACAAATGCCTGGAATATGAACCAGATACCAATGCGATCATCATGGCAGATGACAGTGATAATGAAAATCAGTTATTCCGTGTTGTTTACAGCGGATATAATATGTACCTCATTCAGAGTTATAACGAATCTGTACTTGGATATGACCTTGCAGAAGACGGAACACCGGCAGGACGTGCAGTATTCTCAAGACCATATGACTCCATTGAAGACAGCAGACTGGAAAAATGGCTGATCGAAGATGTTCAGGAACAGCAGTAAAGAGGCATAAAACCAGCATATATCAAAGAATAAATGATTGTCCGGTGATAGAAATATAGCCAGGTTTATCCTGGCTATATTCATCGGATAAAAACAAACGAGACAAAGATCATGAAGAAAAATATAACTCAAAATGCAATAAAAAATTTCCTTATTTTTATATCTGTCTGGATAATGATACTTTCAGGTGTATATATCGTCAATTCCGCAGTTTTGCCACTGTACAACAGAGCTGTTACAGTGAACATTACTGCAACAGGTGAGCAGAACCCGAAAGCATTGGGAAACAATGTGAGGCTGAGCGATATTAAAGTGAACGGGCAGGAACTTAACCTGGGGAAACTGGAATATACAGCTGAAAGTACCTGGAAATATGATTCAGCAAATGATTTCCTGTATGCATATGACCTTGATGGAGCTTCAGAACTGCTTGTGAATCTTCCGGGAGTACACAGTCTGGAACTGACTTTCGTAGAAGAAGTAGGATCAGGCTGTGTGAATATCTATGTCAATGGGAAACTTCTGGAAAGCAGGGATCTCTATGCAGATACAGACTGGAAGGAAGTGCCGGTCAAATGCACGACGAGCATCTGGGTATTTCCGGAAGAACACGGTGCAGTATGGCTGATCACATTTGGGATCGCGCTTTTACTGACAGTCGGAATCATTAAGCTGAACAAAAATCAAAAAAATACCGAGATTATCTCAGTCAGGATCATACTGCATGCTTTTCTTGCATTATTTCTTGAGTTATTGGCAGTATTTGTACAGTACGGAACGGTCAAAGACAGCTGGGTTTATATTTCAGGACAGCTCCATCTGTTCATAAAAACGGCCATTCTTATTTTTCTTGTCATGCAACTTCTTACCTGTATCACCAAAAGAGTCTGGATCTCTTTTGGAATTACAGCGGTAGTTGTCATATTTCTGGAAACGGTCAGCAACATAAAATTTTCCAACCGGGGAATGCCATTACTGCCATGGGATGTCTCCATGGCAAAAGAGGCACTCAGTGTTGCCGGGAATTATGAAATCGCAGTATCGCTTCCGGAAATTGCAGCACTTTTGATCGCTGTCGGTGTATCGATCCTGCTGTTTTTCCTTGCAAAAGCCACCAAAAAAGGCTTTTGCATTTTACAGAGACTGGTAACGGGGATCGTTATCTGTCTCTGCATGGTATTTTATGTATATACAGGTTTTGTTCAGAATGTTTCTGAGGAAAGTGATATCACTTACAGGACATTCAAGGTGGAAGATCAGTACGAAGCCAGAGGATTTGTGCCTGCATTCCTGGAGTATCTGTCTTATGTAAACCCTGCTGACAAGCCGCAGAAATACAATGAGACAACGATGGATACGATCAGTGCGAAATATGCGGATGGCAGTGCTGCGGGTGAAACACAGCAGACAGAAACTCCGAATATCATCGCGATCATGAGTGAGTCTTTCTGGGATGCATCAAGACTGAATACAATAAAACTGGATGAACCATTATTGCCGGTTTACGAAAACCTCAAGAAAGAGGGTATGTACGGGGAACTTTTTTCACATGTACTGAATGGTGGAACGGTAGTAAGTGAATTTGAATTCCTGACGGGCTTCAGTGGAGAATTTTTCCCAAGTGATTACATGGTATACGGAAATTATCTCAAAAAAGATTTTTACTCAGCAGTAGGGATCCTCAAGAACCAGGGATATGCTACAATGGCTTTTCATCCGTATACGTCATCGAACTATAATCGTGAGAATGCTTATCTCAAGATGGGATTTGACCAGAGATTTTTTGAAGATTCATTTGAAGACACAAAGATCATAAGAAACTACATATCAGATGAATCCATGTACAAAAAAATGATCAGTGAATACGAAAACAGAACAGACAAAACCCAGCCTGTATTCATGTTTGGTGTGACGATGCAGAACCATGGCGGCTACTGGAAGGACAGCATTTACGAAGAGAAAAAAGTAGGATTCTCGACAGATGTATACGGAGAGGTTGCAACAGACTGCCTTGAGGATCAGCTTACAGGTCTTCATGAATCAGACCGGGCACTGGGTGAACTGGTGGATTATTTCAGAACAGCAGATCAGAATACGATCATCATTTATTTTGGGGATCACGTCAGTGATGCAGGTCCGAAGAATGACCGTGCCCTGGAAAAATCTTCCTGGAACGAAGATGAGCTTGAGTATGATTATGAGACACACAAAGTTCCATTTCTTGTGTGGTCAAATTATAACAATAATAGTGAGGATGCAGGGATCATGGAAATGGGAGAACTGCTTCCGACAGTCTTTGAAAAATATAATATAAAGAGCACAGAATTCTGGAACTATCTTTTAACGTTGAAAAACTGTTATTCAGCGGCAGACTCATCCATAGTCATTTCAAAAGATCAGACGTACAGAGATATTGCGGAAATGTCAGAAGAGGAAGCTGCCATGCACGAAGAATATAAGCTGCTTCAGTACGATTATATTTTTGGAAAACAATATGCAGAGGAGTTTTGGAAATATTGAGGAGAATAAACTGGTAGGAAAGCGTATGAAAAAAGCGTTGATTGTTACACATGTAAGTGGATTTCTGATAAAATTCTGCATGAATGATGTGGAAATCTTACAGAAAATGGGTTATGAAGTGCATTATGCATCGAACAGGAACGAAAAAGGCTACCTGTATGAAGAAACACAGCTGAGTGAGCACAATATCATCTTTCATCATGTAGATATTGTAAAATCACCGTATATGTTCCGAATGAATTATCATGCACTGAAACAGCTGATCCAGATCGTAAATGAAGAGGACATTCAGCTGATCCACTGCCATACACCGGTAGGGGGAATGCTGGGACGGCTGGCAGGACGGTTCTGTTCACTGGAAAAGAAACCGAAGGTCATCTACACAGCACATGGATTTCATTTTTTCAAAGGAGCTCCTTTATTAAATAATACGATCTTCTATACCGTAGAAAAACTTCTGGCCTTTTTTACAGATACACTTGTGGTCATCAATGAGGAAGACTACAGAAGCGCCAGGAAGCTTCATCTCAAAAGAGGCGGCAGGGTATACAAAATGCCGGGAGTCGGGATCGACCGTCAGAAGTTTCTGCCGGCAGAAGAGGAAGAAAAACGCAGTATCAGAAAGAAATTTCAGATCCCACAAGATGCGTTTCTGGTCCTGTCGGTCGGAGAACTAAATGAAAACAAGAATCATAAGGTGATCCTGGATGCGATCCAGAAGATCAAAAAGAGGGAAGAAGAAACCGGCCGCAGGGAAAATATATATTATGGTATCTGTGGAGATGGATTTTTCAGAGATGAGATCAGGGATTATGCCAGAAAACTGGGAATCAGCAGCAAAGTCTTTTTCTGGGGATACTGCAGTGAGATACGTCAGTATTATGCGATGGCAGACCTTACGATCTTTCCGTCGATCCGGGAAGGCCTGGGAATGGCAGGAATAGAATCGCTGGCAATGGGAATTCCTGTCCTTGCGGCAGATAACAGAGGAACCAGAGAATATATGGTCAATGGCAAAAATGGTTTTGTGTATGACCATAAGGATGCAGATGGATTCCTGAGAGGCATTTATTCCATAAAGAATATGGATCCCGAAGATTTACAGCAGATGAAAAAATACTGTCAGGATTCTGTAGAGAAATTTGATACAAAGTATGCAAGGCAGATACTTGAAAAAGTATACAAAGATACAGAGAGAGCGATGCAAAAATGAGTCAGGGACTGGTCAGTGTGATCATGGGAACTTATGATCCGGACTGCGGGAAATTAAAAAAATCAGTAGAATCTATCATCGCCCAGACCTATGAAAACTGGGAACTGCTGCTTTATGATGATGGTTCAAAGAAAGAGAAAGCAGAGAAGATCTGGATGATCTCCAGAATGGATCCAAGAATAAAATACATACGAAATAACAGGAATAAAGGTCTGGCATATGCATTGAATGTATGTATATCCAGGGCTGAAGGTGAATATATAGCCAGAATGGATGATGACGATGAGGCTTTCCCGGAGCGATTCGAGAAACAGATCGCGTTTCTGGAAACAAATCCTCAGTATTCCTGGGCTGGCTGTGCAGCAGAACTGATCGATGCAGACGGATGCTGGGGGATCGCAATGCGCCCGGAATGCCCGGACAAAAAAGATTTTCTGAAATATTCTCCATACATACATCCCGGAGTGACATTCAGAAGTCAGGTTCTGAAGGACGCACATGGATATCATATTTCAGTATGGACAGCCCGCTGTGAAGATTATGAGCTTTTTATGCGTCTTACTGCCAGTGGATACAGGGGATATAATATGCAGGAACCGCTCATCAGATACAGAGAAGATTCAAAGTATCTGAAAAGACGGTTCAGATATTGCTTCTCAGAAATGCTGATACGCATTCAGGGATTTTGGCGGATGAAGATATTCAGCATATGGACAGTGCCCTATATCCTGAAACCGATAGCTGTGTACGCAGTATCACGTTTTCCAGCACCGGCACAGAAACTCAGACGTTACAAAAATAAAAAAAGGAAAACAATCAGGTAATGGAAACAGAAAAACACATAAAAAGATATCAGAAACAGCTGGCAAAAACAGATATTTTGTACAGACCATACCTGGATGAGGATATTCAGAACAGTGCAAATGGCGCGGATGCCTGTGTGATGGCACCAATTCTGAACCTGTTTGTTGTATGGCTTTTAAAGGAAGCAGAACAAAAGAAACTCAGGCATTTGTTTTTTCTGGCCAGGGACAGTTATCCACTTTATCTGATCGCCGGACAATATTGTGAGAAACTGCAGCTCAAACTGAAATGCAGTTATTTTTACTGTTCAAGATACTCCCTGAGAGTGCCAATGTATTCCGAAAATACACAAGAAGCACTGGATCATGTCTGTCGTGGCGGTATTGATGTAACTCTACGAAAAATCCTGATCCGGTCAGGGTTTGAGCCTCAGAAAGCAGAGTCACTTAAAGAATATTTTGAAATGGACCGGAAACTGGATGCTGTGATCCCATATCCCGAACTCAAAAATATAAAAAAAGAACTTTCAGCGAATAAGAAATATATGGAAATGCTCCGGAAAGTATCCTTGTCCAGGAAAGAAGCGGTTTACAGATATTTCCGTCAGGAAGGCATGCTGGAAGAAAAGATTGGTATTGTTGACAGTGGATGGACCGGAACAACACAAAAAAGTATAAACAAGATCAGAAAAAAGTGTGGGTGCCGCACAGGAGTGGAAGGCTACTATTTTGGACTGTATGAGACACCGCCGGGATGTGATCCGCAGAAATATCATTCTTTTTATTTTTCGCCGAAGAAAGAGATCCTGAATAAAGTTTTTTTCAGCAACTGTTTTCTGGAGACAGTTTTAAGTGCACCGCATGGAACAACGACAGGGTATGAAGAAGCAGACGGAAGGATCGTCCCGAGTCTGGCTTTATACAGATCACAGAATAAAGAGAAAACAGAGGCTTTTTTTGGAATCCTGAAAAATTACACGGATAAGATGATGAAGTGCTGCCGGGCCAGTGATATCAGAAAAATGAACATCAAAAAGGATAAAGCTATCCTTCAGAGATCACTGAGATATTTTATGTGGGATCCTTCACCGGAAGAAGCAGAATATTATGGAACTCTGCAGTTTTCGGATGATCTGCTGGATGATCATATGCAGGATCTGGCTGTTCGCATGTCGCAGAAGCAGCTGAGGGAGAACCATTTCGGAAACAAGATCCTGACTGCATTTGGTATCCGTAAGAAACATATTCATGAAAGTGCATGGTATGAGGCAAGTGTGATAAGGAGCGGTCATACAGGGATGACACATAAGATCAGTTATTCCTGTTACAAACTGTTCAGCTACATAAGGAAGGGAATTCGTTTTTAATAAAGATGCGTTGGAACATATTTTTATATAACAAACTGGTGAATCGCGTTCCGGGAATCAAAGAACGTTATCATACATACAGGGACAGCAGGACAGGGGTACAGAGACTGTCTGCATGGGGATATCTACTGGATCTGAATTTCCGGTACTATATTTTGAAGCAGACGAAGCTGAATACTTCTACGGATCTTGAGCATGACAGAAACATAAAACTGCCGGATGATCCGGAGTCTGTAAATTGTCAGAGCTGTTCGCTGGAAGAACTGGCGGAGAAACTGAAAAATGCGGATATTATTTCATTTGATGTATTTGATACACTGATCCTCAGAAAATTCGGAAGACCGGAGGATACTTTCTGGCTGGTCCAGAAGGAACTGATGTATCCGGATCTGAAACGTATCAGACGGCATGCAGAGTATCTGGCACGACAGGAACGTCTGAAACAGAATAAAGATTCAGAAGTTACACTGCAGGAAATCTGGAAAAAAGCAGAGGAACTCAGTGGGATAGAATACCAGAAAGGCATGGAAACGGAAATAAAAGCAGAACTGGCAGCCTGCTATGGAAATCCATATTTCCTGAAACTGATACCGATCCTTAAGGATATGGGAAAGAAACTGATCATCTGTTCAGATATGTATCTGAGCTGCCAGAATATCAAAGATCTTCTGAAGAACTGCGGATATCCGGAGTTTGATGATTATTTTGTCTCTTCAGAATACCGGGCATCCAAATGCGAAGGTGATCTCTATGATATCATTTTGAAAAAATATGGGGCGGACAGACCGTATTTCCATGTTGGTGATAACGAATATTCAGATATAAAAAAGGCGGAGAGCAGAAATATCGAGACATTCCATTACCATAATGTGAATGAGCTGGGCAGATCCATCAGGGCAAGGGACATGTCGCCGGTCATGCAGTCCATATATGCAGGGCTGACAGACGGGCATCTTCACAACGGACTTACCGCCAGAACGAGACTGTATGAATTTGGATATACATATGGAGGACTTTTTGTAACAGGGTACTGCCAGTTTATCCATGAGTATGTACAGAAAAATAAAACAGACAAGATCCTGTTTCTTGCCAGAGACGGTGATATCCTGAACAAGGCATATCAGCTCATGTTTCCAGAAGAAAAGGAAAAATGTGAGTATGTATACTGGTCACGTCTTGCGTCGACGAAGATGTGTGCAGGATACTTTAAGGCACATTATATCCAGCGGATGGTGGAGCATAAAGTCGACCAGGGATATAAAGTCGGGAAGATATTTGCAACAATGGGACTTGAGGATATGCTTGATGACTTTGTACATGAATCAAATTATAAGTCAGAAAGCATCCTTGACCGCAAAATGTCAGAGAAACTGATAGATTTTCTGAACAGAAACTGGACGGAGGTCTGCAGACATTATGATGCCGAGATCGAAGAAGGCAGAAAATATTACGAAGCTGCGCTTGGGAAAGCCAGAACAGCTGTGGCAGTGGATGTCGGCTGGGTCGGAAGCGGAGCTGTTACACTGAAATATCTGATCGAAAAAGTGTGGAAGATGGACTGTACTCTGAAAGGGCTGGTTGCAGGAACCTGCGACGCAAATGGAGTTGACTATGAGATCACGGGAATCCAGTTTGCAGCAGGAGATCTGGAGAGTTATCTGTTTTCGGCCGAAGATAACCGGGATATCTGGAAGGAGCACGATGCATCCAGAGGACATAATCTTATCGTAGAATTACTGTTGTGTTCCGGAAATGCTTCCTTCAGGGGCTTTACCAGAGACGAAAACGGAAGTTACAGTTTCACCAGATCACATGAAAAAATAAACAGTGACGAGGTGCAGCAGGGAATCCTGGATTTTGTAAAAAATTTTCAGGCACATCCGTTATCAGATATCCGTATCTCAGGAAGAGATGCGGCGGCTCCGATCGCAGTCCTGTATAATAATGAGAGCTGGATCCAGAACATGATAAAAAATACAGAGATTAAGGCAAATGTAGAATAGCAAAGTCTGCATAAAGGAGGCCCATGATGAACAAAAAACGAAAAATATTACCAATTATCTTAAAAGCAGTCAGCAGAATCTTTTCGGTGTCTGTGGTTCTTGCAGCGATCATTTTATTTCAGTCCCTGGCGGGGATGGATGTACTGCCGCAGAAATATAACATAGCAGTAGTACTGGTCATGATAGTACTCATCGGACTTGCGATCGCACTGCAGTTTCACAGAAAGACAAGAGCAATCTCAGCAGTTTTGCTGATAGTCTTTACCCTGGTATTTATAACAGGAAATTATTATCTGCTCCGTTCCTCTGATACACTGGAAAAAATGACAGCATCCGAGACCAGTACGGATGTGATCACGTTATATGTCTTAAAAACTGACAGTGCATCGAAGCTTACTGAGATAAGCGGAGGCAAGATCGGGATTCTGAAGACTCTCGACAGAAAAAATACAGATGCAGCCCTTAAGGCCGCCTCCCATAAGACAGATGAAAAACTGACTACACAGGAATATGAGAATTCCGACCAGCTTGTAAATGCACTTATTGACAAAAAGGTGCAGGCTATCCTTCTTAACAGTGCATATCTGTCACTGGTAACAGAAGCAGAGGATGGAAGTTCCGCTGCAGATGAAGTAAAATCCGTCTGGACATATGAGATAGAAAGAAAACTGGAAATACAGGACCAGAAAACAGACAACAGCGCAAAAGAGGATACAGAAAAAACAGAAGCAAAAAGTGACAATACAAAGAAAGACAGCACAGAATCAAAAGACAGCAGCAAAGATGACACAACAGCAAAGAAAACAACAAAGAGCATCACAGATTCACCGTTTGTCCTGTATGTAAGCGGAAACGATTCCGAAGGAGAACTGAAGGCAAACGGAAGAAGCGATGTGAATATGCTGATTGCTGTAAATCCTCAGACAGGAAAGATCTTGCTGGTAAATACACCACGAGATTATTATGTGAACCTGCCGGGAATCGGAGAACTGGATAAACTGACACATGCCGGAATCTATGGTGTTGATGAATCTATGAAGACTCTTGCAGAATTATACGGAATACCGATCCAGTATTATGTAAAACTGAATTTCACAGGTTTTGAAGAGATCATAGATGCGCTGGGAGGAGTCACGGTAGAGAGCGACGTGGACTTTACAGTAGCAAACTGGCATTATGTAGTCGGTGAGAATGATCTGTCTGGAATTGAGGCACTTGCATTTGCAAGAGAGCGTTATTCTTTTACAACAGGAGACAGACAGAGGGGCAAAAACCAGCAGGCTGTTATCAGAGGTGTTGTAAAGAAAGTATGCTCTCCGGCAATCCTGACCAATTACCTGGATCTTCTCCATGCAGCAGAGGGTACAGTAGAGACCAACATGGCAATGAAGGACATCACAGCCCTGGTAAAATACCAGCTGGATAAAGGGATCAACTGGGATATCGAATCTATTTCCGCAGATGGAACAGGAGACCAGAAGTACTGCTACTCTGCAGGAGGCAGCGGCTATGTAATGATGCCGGATCAGGCATCTGTAGATGTGGTAAAAGCAAAACTTAATGAGATATTAAATTAAGAGTGTCGTTGGTGGCATTTAGAATGTCGTTGGTGCGATGCACTTTATTTCGACAAAGTGAAATAGTATAATAAGACTACAAAAAACGACAAGACAGAGGGTGGTACGGATGATAGAACATGTAGAGAATTTATGCTTGAATTGCATGCAGGATCGGGGTCCTACAGGCAAATGTGTTCATTGCGGATTTGATATAACAGAGTATACTGTAAAGCCGCATCATCTGGAACCTTTCACGATATTGAACGGAAGGTATCTTTTAGGGAAGGTTCTTGGAGAGGGTGGATTTGGAATAACATATTCTGCGCTTGATCTTGCAAAAGAAGAGAGAGTGGCGATCAAAGAGCTGTTTATATCGGGATTGCTGGCGCGACGCAATACCAGGACAGTACTGGTGGATGCAAACCTTGATGGGAAAAGATATTACTATGAATGTAAGCAGAAGTTTGTCCAGGAAGCAGATCTGCTTCAGAAAATGGGTGACAAGCAGGGAATCGTTGACATTTATAATTATTTTGAAGAGAACGATACGGCATATATTGTAATGGAATATCTTCCAGGAGAGGATATAAGGACAATTTTGAAAAAACAAGGTGGTAAAATATCCTTTGAGGAAGCTTTTAAACTGCTTCGCCCGCCGATGCGGACTCTCATAGAATTACACAGTATGGGAATCTATCACAGGGATATCAGCCCTGATAATATTAGAAGGCTTACGGATGGCCGGGTCAAACTTATGGATTTTGGAGGAGCGAAATCTGTACTTAATACAGAAAAGGCCAGGTACGTTGCAGTAAAACGTGGATATGCACCCCCGGAACAATATGAGTTGTCCTACAAGATCGGCCCGTGGATGGATGTTTACTCAATGGCGGCTACCTTCTACCGCTGTATCTGTGGGAAAGTCCCCAAGGATGCAAAGGACCGGCAGTCGGACGATGATATCCAGAAACCGATCGATATGGGAGTGAAGATATCTCCGCAGGCACAGATCGTTCTGCTCAAAGGCCTGGCATTACAGACAGAGGACCGCTACATGGATATGAGGGAATTTTATAATGACCTCAAGAAAGTTCCTGAGATCGCGAAACTGATCCAGGAAGAATCCGGGAATAGAAACGGTCCTTCGGGAGATATCGGTACATCAGGAAACACAGGTTCATCTGGAGAGATTGTTCAGACAGATCCGCCGGAGCCGCCTGGTCCGCCCAGTCCGGGCAGTTCCGATGATCCAAACCGGAAAAGAAACATTGCACTGGTGGTGGCCGCGGCGGCTGCTGTTCTGGTGATCAGAGTGATATTAATGTATATATAGGGGAGAAGCTATGATAAAAGAACAGTTAAAAGCAGCCAGCTATTCTATCCTGGGAGATCGTCCTACACAACAGGATGCAGCAGGTATGGAGTGGGCAGATGAGAGTCTGTTTGTGGCAGTCTGTGATGGCATGGGAGGAATGCAGGGCGGTGAGTTTGCCAGTACGACAGGGATCACAACAATAGCTGATGCATTCAGAAGCCAGAGACCGTCAGAAGAAAATAAAACACCAGAATGGTTACACAAGCAGTTTGATGAGGCAGATCGTGCGATCTCCGGGCTTCTGGATCCATCAGGAAAGCCGCTGGGAGCAGGCTCTACTGTTGTCGCTGCTGTATTCTGGGACAACCGCCTGTACTGGGGATCTGTCGGTGACAGTGTCATCTATTATATAAAAAAAGGGCAGATCACTACTCTGAACAGGATGCATAATTATAACCTGAGAATTGATGAAATGCTCAAAAAAGGTGAAATGAGTCCTGAGAATGAAGCTGCTGAGAGAGTGAAGGGAGAGGCACTGATCAGTTTCCTTGGAATCAGGGGACTGCCGCTGGTAGATACAAATCAGCAGCCGATCCAGATGGAATCGGGAGATATACTTCTGCTTGCCAGTGACGGACTGTACAAAAGTCTTGACCCGCAGCAGATCGTGGCAATTGTGGAAGAAAGCGGCGGCAATATGCAGATCACAGCCAGAAGGCTGTGTGAAAATGCACAGAGATTAGCTGTAAAAAAACAGGATAACACGACTGTAGTTGCAGTAATGTGTGTATAGACTGTAGAGATGGAGGGTACCCATTGAAAAAATGTATGGGATGCATGCGGGACTACAACGACAACTATGACAGATGCCCCGTGTGCGGATATTCGGCTTGGAATATTGAGGAAGACATAAGACAAAAAGAAGACAGTCTTAAGGCAGAGACGATACTCAACGCAAGATATATCATAGGAAGGGTTCTGAGTTATACAGAATACGGAATCACCTATCTGGCATGGGATGCACTGCTTCAGCAAAGAGTAGTGATAAAGGAATATCTTCCTGTAAATTCATCCAGAAGAAAGGCAGGAGAAGAAATTGCCCGGGTGCTGAGGTCACAGGATAATACGTTCGTTTCCGGCAGAGGCGCTTTTGAAAAAGAGATCATGCAGCTGAACAGGAACCAGGATATTTCTTCGCTGGTAAATGTTTATCGCTGTATAAGGGAGAATGGAACTTCTTATATGGTAATGGAGTATCTGGAAGGATATACGCTTCAGGATTATGTAGAAGAATACGGAAAGATCCCGGGAGAACAGGCCAGGGAACTGCTTGCGAAACTTCTTGCTGCTGTGGAACAGTTACATGAAAGAGGCATCTGCCACTGGAATATTGACCCGGATAATATTTATTTGAGTGAAACAGGAGAGATCCATCTGATCGATCCGGGATATGCAAAGAAGAGATACTTTTATCTGGTAAAAGGGGATATTGATATTTACCGGAGAGAGTATATAGCTCCGGAACTGCTGCTGGGGCATCATGTAGAGCCAAATGCGGATCTGTATTCACTTGGCGCGGTATACTACTTTATGCTGACAGGAAGAAATCCGAAAGACAGCACTGCCAAGCGTAAACGTAAGGATCTGAAGATCGGAACATGGAGTGAAGATCTGACCCTGGCATTGCTGATGAGGCTGAAGCCTGAAAGAAGACCGGCAGATGTTCAGACTTTCAGAGAACAGTATGAAATATTGAGCAAAAGGAGAATGGAAAAGAATGGACAGAAACGAGCAAAAGAATAACTTTCAGAATGTTCAGAACAAGCGCAAAAGAGAAACCAAAAAAGGCGGCGTGGGAGGAATCCTGACAGTTATTGCGGTTGTGGTTCTGGCAGCGTGTATTGGAGTTCTGGGATGGCAGCTTAATGTGAGTAGTTCTCGGATCAGAAAGCAGTCAGCAGATATCAAGGAGCTGAGAACAAAAATAGCAAATCTGGAAGCAGCACTGACACCGACACCGGAACCGACAGCAACACCAGAGCCAACAGCTACCCCAGAGGTGACACCGACAGAGGAAACTCAATATGATGAAAATGGAAACCCGATTCAATCAGATGAAAGTGGAGAGCAGACGCAATATGATGAGAATGGAAATCCAATTCAAGGTGATGAAAGTGGAGAGCAGATGCAATATGATGATAGCGAAGATATGAGCCAGTCGGATGAAAGTGGAAATCAAACACAATATGATGAATATGGAAATCCATTATAAAAACCCCAATTTTAAAGGAGAACTTTCATGATAATCCGATATGCAGTAAAGAGCTGCCAGGGCGGTCGGAGTTATAATGAAGATACCGTGCAGGTCCACGAGACCGCAGGAAAACGACTGTATGTACTGGCGGACGGACTGGGAGGACAGGGACATGGCGAGGTTGCATCCGCAACGGCTGTAAACAGTGTCATTCACCGTGCAATATGGGACGGGCAGAATGAACAGTTTATCGCAGCTGCCATAGAAGGTGCACAGCATGCAGTCCGTGAAAAAAGAAAAGAAAATGCGGAGTACAGAAATATGTGTACAACACTGGTCGTTCTCACGATCACAGGCAGAATGGCACAGTGGGGGCACATAGGAGATTCCAGACTGTATATGTTCCGCAGAAACAGGATTTATCACCAGACACTGGACCACAGTGTACCACAGATGCTGGTCAGGGTCGGAGAACTGGATCCGTCACAGATCCGGAAACATCCGGACCGCAACAGACTGCTTCACAGCATCGGCTATGAATGGTCAGGCAGACCCTACAGCATCGGACCGGAAACAGAACTGATGGAGGGAGATGCATTTCTGCTGTGTTCAGACGGTTTCTGGGAATACATAGAAGAAACAGAGATGATCAGTTTACTTAAGAAACATAAAGATCCTGTATCCTGGCTTGAGGCAATGAGAAAGATCGTCGCACAGCGGGGAAGAGACGAGCAGCAGGATAATTATTCGGCAATCTGTATAAAGATAGACTGATACTGATCAGGGAAGGAAAGCTATGGCAAAAATTGTAAGATGTGCAAACAGACACTTTTATGATTCAGAAAAATTTCAGGAATGCCCTTACTGTAACAAAGTAACGGACAACAGAATTGAAATCCAGCGATGGGTAGGACCAGAAGGCGGCGGACAGTTTACGGGTCCCATTTACCGGGGCGGCAGAGACGATGAAGTGACGCAGGCACTTATTCCGACAGGACCACATGAGCAGAATATCAGGCTGGGTCCGGATCCAGTCACCCGGGGCAGAATGGAAGGACTTGATGCAGATGATGATCCAGTCACAGTAGGGATCTTCAGACATCAGCATCATGGAAATGATCTGGTAACAGGATGGCTGGTGTGCACAGAGGGACCGGACAGAGGAAGAGACTATCGGATCAGACATGGCAATAACTGGATCGGCAGAAGCCAGAACAGCGATATCTGGATGGACGGAGATACAGAGATTGCATATGAAAAGCAGTGTGCGGTAGTTTATGACGGCAAAAGCAACACATTCTTTATCATCCCGGGAAGTGGGGCAATTACATATGTAAACGGAAAAGTACTGGACGATCCGCAGAAGCTGGAAATCGGAGATTCTATCGGATTTGGCAGAAGCGAGTTTGAATTTATTCCGTTTTGCAGGGAAGGACACGTATGGAACTGAAAAAAAGACTAAAAACGATCATAGGAAGTATTGCAATTGGTGTACTGGGGCTGACAGTGGCTGTTTCAGCCGATTCAGAGCATGAGATAGAGCAGGTCTCTGTAAATATGCCGGATGTGACCGCATATTACAGAAGTACGCCACAGGAACAGCAGCCGACAGCGTATCTGGAAAGCGATGAACTTACGCTGACTTCAAATTCTGTTTTTTCTGAGAGTGGAGAGGGAGTAGAGTATTATGTCCTCCTGGACGTATCCGCGTCTATCCGCAAGAACAGATTTGAAGATATCAAGACATCACTCTCAAACTTCGTACAGAGCATCCGTGAGCAGGACAGGATGGTCCTGATGACATTTGGAAACCAGACAGAAGTGAAGCTGGATGGAAATCAGAGCAGTGAGGATGCACAGGGCGTGATCAGCCAGCTTGTGAACCAGGATCAGAACACAGTATTTTTTGATGCGATCTCCAATGTGACGGATATGATCAACCGTGCAGATGCTCAGTCACAGATGCGCCGTGTAGTAGTCATCATCTCTGACGGTAAGGATTGTTCGGACAATACCCGTAACATGGATAATGTAGAAAAAGATCTCATGGCAAATGGAATCCCTGTATATTCTGTAGCAGTAGAGAATAACGAGGGAGATTCCAAAGACACGATCAGCAACTATCAGGGCAAGTTTTCGGCACTTGCAAGAAATACAGGCGGACTGCCATGGACAGCACAGTCAGAGCAGACCTCCGTATATGAGGCACTGGGAAACATCCAGCAGTCAATCCTCAGCAGTTACAGGGCTGTATTCCAGGCAGCTACCAATGAAGTGAGCAACAAGACAGAGGAATTTGTCCTTTACTTTAATGACAGTGCGAACAACAAAGATACCTATTCCGTCATGATATCCAGAGGCCAGGCAGATAACACTGCACCGACCGTGACTGTAAAAACAGGGACGCAGGCAAATGAACTGGAAGTTACTTACTCAGAGGCCGTAAGAAATGCGGAAACTTCAGGCAACTATGTCCTCAAAAAAGATGACAAGGTGATTCCTCTGAATCAGGTTGTTATGAATAAGGAAACGGCCAACAGTTATCAGCTGATCTTTGATCAGGATCTGTATAATGGAGAATATTCTCTCGAGATAGACAATATCACAGACTGCTCCAATGAAAAGAATGCACTGGAGAATCAGAACCAGACCCTGGAGATCACTGAAAATGAAGATGAGCCAAAGGAATCCATACTGGACAAGATCCTGAAATGGTGGCCGATACCGCTTACCGTTGTCGTGATCATCTTTATTGTTGTAGTGATAAGACAGTACCGCAAGAAAAAAGGTCTTACGATCATCAATGGTGAAGTGATCAATGAGGAAGATATCAAAGATCATATTCGCGTGATATCAGAAAAACCGGACAATGGACCGAAGACAAATCTTGTGATCTGGATGAGCAATGGTGCTTCGGAGCCAAAAAAACTGAATTTCAGACTGGACGGAAGTGCGATTGTAGGAAGACTGGAACAGTGTGATATCTGCTGTGACGATCCGATGATGTCCAGACAGCATTTCGTACTTGAAATGGAAGGAAACAATCTGTATGTAACAGACCTGGAAACAAGAAACGGAACACGGGTCAATGGCGTGGTGATCAGAGGTAAATATAAACTGGAACGGTATGATGAGATCGTTGCAGGTAATATTAAATTCCGAATCGAGTGGTAAAAACTATGAAAATTTGCAGAATATGCGGAGAAGAATACCAGGAAGAGCACGAGAAATGTGCCTTTTGTGGATGCCCGGAGGACTGGAGTTCGAAGCAGAACTGGGAATTTCCAGAAGAGATCAGGGAAGGCTATGAACTGGTCAAGATCTTTGATACAGAAGCTCCTTTTCCGGACGGGCTCTACTGGAGCACAGAGAAAGAGAATGTTGTATGCATCCATAAGCTTCCAATGACAGAGGCGGGAAATAACTGTTTGAGGTTTATGGAGTGCTTAAGTGAAGCAGAGGAATGGCATCCGGAACTCTACAAAACAGTACCGCCGGAGGAAAATACCGTCGGGTATTACATCTGTGAGTACAGACCGGGAAAGACGCTGGAGGAGATCACAGAGAAAGAAAATCCACCGGGTGTGGAGCTGACAGATCTGATAGTAACCGAAATACAAAAACTGCTTCAAAAGACAGAAGAAAAAAATGTAAATGCAGGGATCTTTGATCTGAAACACCTGCAGATCGTAGATAAAAAACTTGTTTTGAAAAATCTGGGACCAGGAGATTATACAGTTTCCGACCGTGTACAGGCTGAAAGGCTGATACGGAGAGTACAAAGGGGATGGTGGGACAACGAGGAAACTGCACAGGTGCCAGGTTTTTGGAGAAAAATATTTAAAAGACAGAGGGAGGAATGAAAATGACAAGATTGAATGATCAGAGGAGAATGTGGAAGTATATTATTTTTAGTCTTCTGACGTTTGGAATTTATGGTATTTATCTGGAATGGACTATGATAAATGATATGAATATCGCGTGTGGATATAAGGAACGTGATGACAGTAACAAATCACCGCATTATCTGATGCGCTGGCTGCTTTCTATAGTGACAATATCAATATATACATGGGTATGGTATTATAAACAGGGAAATCGTCTGAAAAACGTCGGCGAAGAATATGGCGTAAAGATTGATGAAAAAGGCAGCACATATGTATTATGGAGGTTATTTGGAACCCTGTTATTTGGAGTAGGTCCTGCTATAGCACTTTATCTGTTCATCTGTAATGTAAACAAAATCTGCCATGCGTATAATCTGGAAATGGAAGGTGGCAGATCCAGAGATATGAACTGGGATCCGATGCCGCCAGTAGACAATCCTGTTGGAAACAACCCGGCTCTTCCACACGATGACGGAACAGATACATGGCCGAGAGGCGGTGGAGCAACCGTACATGTAAACGCAACCGGTACCCTCAATTTCATCTCCGGAGAATACGCAGGAGCAGTGATCGAGATCGGAGCAGGAGACGAAGTGACACTTGGAAGAAACCAGAATATGTGCCAGCTTGTCTTCAGCGAACAGGATATCAGCCGCGTACACTGTGTGATTCAGTATGTGGCAACATCCCCGAGTGAGGCTTATTACTATGTTACAGACTATTCAAGCTATGGAACGATCATGAATGATTCAATCAGATTAAGAAAAGAAGCAAGGACCAAGTGCCCGATCGGAACAAAATTAACACTTGGAAATGGAACAAACTCATTTACATTAAATTAAATAAGAGAATGGAGGAACAACACTATGAAACTTACAAAATGTATAAACGGCCATTTTTATGACGCAGAGAAATTTTCAACATGCCCGCATTGTGCAGGAAACGCAACAGGAGAAGTGAGTGATGATTCTGTGACAGTAGGTTACAGTTCTGATATGGATGCAGGAGTGACTGCGCCATTGAATCAGAATGACTTTCCTCCGGTACAGCCGCAGGTCCGAATGGTAAAACCTCCGATTGGCGGAATGAATCCGGGAAATCTTAACAATGGAAATGATGTTACACGCCCACTGGATCCGAGTTTTAATCCGGCAACTCCAGGCTGGGGACCAGGTGTTGAGCCGGACGATGATGAAAAGACAATTCCAATCTGGTTTCCTACTGGTGACACTCCAACAGAGGGTGACCTGCCGACTGGAAATGCGAGACAAAATGTAAGAAATAATATGTATTCAAATGCGGCAGATTTCAGACCGGTAGTAGGCTGGCTGGTATGCACAGAGGGAAAACACAAAGGCCAGAGCTTCAACCTCTACCACGGCAAAAACTTCATCGGACGTAATTCAGATATGGATGTATGGCTGAGAAACGATCCTTCTGTATCCAGAAACCGTCATGCGATCATTGTCTATGAGCCAAGAGAAAGAATCTTTTTTGCCCAGCCGGGAGAGTCTCACGAACTGTTTTATGTAAATGACAGCGTAGTACTGAGCACAACCCAGTTAAAAGACAGAGACCGTATCTCAGTAGGAGAGTCCACGCTCATTTTCGTACCGTTCTGCAACGCAGATTTCACCTGGTAGGAGAAGAGGAACGCGTATGAAAAGCATCAGTTACAAAGTAAAATGTGGGATAATCCTTGCTTTGGCACTGGCATCGCTTCTGAGTTTTGCCTTGCTGCCGGTCATAACGATAAGACCATCGGATTTTGGCGTAGAGGAAGCAAAAAGCGTAGAGATAAACTGTACCGTCTGGAATATCAGGAATGGCTTTGTGGGTCTGGAACGGAAGATAACGGACAAGATTTCCATAGACGAGATGAAAAATCTGGAAGAACAATATGGAATGTTCGCTGATTTTATTCCGGGCTACTCAAAAGAAGAACTCCATCAGGCAGTTAAGATCGTTACCTGGTGGATGAGATTTCCGATCTTTCTGACGATCGCAATAGCAGCCGCGTTTGTGGGATTTCTCATAGCGGGCGGATTTGCTGCCACAGGGCTTGCAGGAGTTAAGAACAAATGGATCCATACAGGATGGAGCGCTGCCGGTGCGGCAGTGTACATCCTGGTCGGAATCCTTCTGTGTTACTGGGGAGTAAAGGCCATGCGTGATCTGACAGCAATCCTGAATAACGAAGCTGTCAAGAAGATCTTTGATATCCAGTCGCTTCTGGGAGATAGTGTAAGCCCGACAGAGGGTGCAGTGGCATTGTTTGTACACTGTGTTGGACCCGGACTGGTCATTCCGTGGGCTGCTTCCATTGCCATGGTCGTTCTGGGACTTGTAGGCATGAGAGATACAGTCACACAAGAAAATGTAAGCACGGGCTCAGAATCTGCTCCGGGAGAAGGCTGGATCGATGGAGTGATCCCGTCTCTTCCAGAGGCAGCAAAAGGAAAGATCCATGTGACATCGGGAGAGTATGCCGGATATGAGATTGAACTGGATGAAGGGGAATCTATCTGCATAGGCAGTAATCCACAGGCGAGCCAGCTTGTATTGTCAGACAGAATGATCGCCCCATGTCACTGCAGGATCACCTGTCACAGGAATGATACAAAGAAATCATCCGTATCCTATTCCGGAGGTGGGAGATATTTTTCGGTGACAAATCTTTCTGCGGACGGGATCGTGAAGGTCGACAGCAAATACAGTCCGTCAACAGAAGAAAATATGATTCCGAGCCGGAGAACCTGTGAAGTGGGGACTGGCACGGAAGTTTCTCTGGGAAACGGAGAAAACAAATTTTTATTAGTGTAGGAAAAGAAAAGTATGACGGCAAAATATGAATTAACTTTTTTTGATGAGGCGGGACAGATCCATAATATCTGTCTGAATGATATCGGCAAAAGAACCATAACATTCGGAAGGTCCGCCGCAGGGGTAGATATTGTCATGCACAGGGACTGTATTTCCAGGATCCATGGAAGACTGTTCCTGACAAATGACGGAGTGAAATATCAGGATGCGCACAGTACCAACGGAACTGCGATCGTTGAAGGAAGAATGCAGCAGATGCTGTATAACACAGACAGACAGGTCCTTCTTCACGATAACGCCATGCTGAAGATCCGAAACAAAAAAGAAGAATTTGTAGCGTTTGTCAGACAGATGCGTCCTTCTAATAGCTGGAAAAAAGTTGCAGTCGGCAACAAAAGGCTTACGATCGGACGAGCTGGTTCAAACGATATCATTCTTCCTTATCCATCAGTCTCAAAGGCCCATGCATACATAGAACACAAGGGTGACAGATATTATCTGACAGACAACAAAAGCAAAAATGGAACTTCGATAAATGGAAAACTGATCAGACAGAGTGAAGTCCTTCGTGATGGAGACGTGATCCAGATCCTGGATATTCAGCTGATCTTTGTCAAAGGAATCCTGTATTACTGCACGAAGGTACAGGGTGTGCATTTGATGGCAAAAGATATCTGTAAGGTGGTCAACAAGAATAAAGTCCTTCTGAACCATGTAGATCTCGACATACAGAGTAATGAATTTGTAGCGATCATCGGTGGTTCCGGTGCAGGAAAGACAACACTGATGAATGCAATCAGTGGTTTTGATAAGGAATGTACCGGACAGATCCTTTTTAATGGACATTCCATCAAAAAAGAATTTGAACTGCTCAAGGATATGATCGGTTATGTGCCTCAGCAGGAGATCATTTATGAAAATCTGACACTCTGTCATATGCTGCGATATACAGCCAAGATGAAGATGCCAAAGGACACAGATGCGCAGGAAGTTGACAAGCGTATCAATGAAGTCCTGGAAATGGTTGAACTGACAGAGCACAAAGATACCTTTATCCGTAAACTGTCCGGAGGACAGAAAAAGCGAGCAAGTATCGCAGTAGAGCTTCTGGCAGATCCGAAGCTTTTCTTCCTGGACGAGCCGACATCAGGACTTGATCCTGGTACAGAAGAAAATCTGATGATGATGCTGAACCGTCTTTCCAAGACAAGAGATAAGACGACGATCCTGGTCACACATACGACGCAGAACCTTCATCTGTGTGATAAGGTCATCTTCATGGGACCGGGAGGATATCTGTGTTTCTATGGAACTGTAGATCAGGCAAAGATGTTCTTCCAGACAGACAGCCTTGTTGGGATCTATAATATCATTGCACAGGACCCGGCATTCTGGGCACAGCAGTATCGGAACTGCTGTGAATCATATGACGGTAAGGAAGTAGGCAATGAAAATGGTGGAAAACTGGAAAAAAGAAAGGTGTCCGCAGTCAAGCAGCTTGGTGTGCTGACATCCCGCTATGCAGAACTGATCTGGAATGACAGACTTCGTCTGATGATACTGCTTCTGCAGCCGGTCATCATCGCATTGCTCCTGAAACTTGTAGCAAATGAGAACATTTATAAAATATACGAGACAACACAGTCCATGATGTTTTCACTGAGCTGTTCGGCGATATGGATTGGATTGTTTAACTCCATACAGGAAATCTGTAAGGAACGTTCGATCGTAAAACGTGAATATATGGCATCCATGAAACTGCCGATGTATATCCTGTCCAAATTCCTGGTGCAGTTTGTACTGGCAGCGGTTCAGGCACTGTTGTTATTTGGTGTATTTGCGGTAGTCATCAATGACTATCCGGAGGGTATCCTGTTTGGTAATTTCTTCTTTGAAATGTATGTGACAGTCCTTCTTACGATCCTGTCTGCGATGGCGATCGGAATGACGATCTCCGCACTTGTAAAAAGCGGGGATAAGGCGATGACACTGGCACCGTTTGTCCTGATCGTGCAGCTTCTGTTTTCCGGGATTCTGTTTAAGCTGGAAGATGCAGGAGAATATATTTCTTATGTGACGATTAGTAAATGGTCAGTGGCAGCGCTTGGAAGTATTGTCGATCTGAATGATCTGGAACTGAAAATGCAGAGTATGGTGCCGACACTGGAGCATGAATTTGAGGAGATCTATGAACATACACAGGCGCATCTGTTCCAGAACTGGGGAATCCTGGCACTGATGACAGTGATCTTTCTGATCCTGTCGGGAGTATTGCTTATAAATATCAAGAATGACTCTCGATAATAAAATAATTTGTAATTGTCTGTATGGAGAAAACGAAAATGATAGATATTAACAGAATATGTCTGGGCTGCATGAGGGAAAAGCCGACTGCGGAGGAGAAATGTCCGTATTGTGGATTTGATGCGGAAAACTATAAACATGAATCCCGCTGGCTCCCCATGACAAGCATTTTAAATGGCAGATATATGCTGGGAAAGGTGCTGGGGGAAGGCGGTTTCGGTATCACCTATATCGGAATGGACCTGAACCTCCAGCGCAGGGTCGCAATAAAAGAATATTTTCCGCTGGGACTTGTAAGTCGTGAGATGACCGACGTTACACGTACCAGCGTTTCTCCTCTTACGGGAGAAAAGGGTGAGGCATATAACAGCGGTCTGCAGAAATTCATGGAAGAAGCACAGGGTGTTTCACAGTTCGACGAGTTGGACGGAATTGTGACAGTAAAAGACTTTTTCTTTGAAAATGCCACAGCCTATATGGTCATGGAATATCTGGATGGAATAACTCTGAAAGAGTATCTGAGAGAACAGGGAGGAAAGATTTCAGGAGAACAGGCCCTGAAATATATGAAACCGATCCTCGAGGCACTTCAGAAAGTCCATGAAGCCGGAATGATCCATCGAGATATCAGCCCGGATAATATCATACTTACCAAAGATGGCAAGATCAAACTGATCGATTTTGGATCGGCCAGGGCTTTTGCCAGAGATGAGAACCAGACCTTTACGATCATGTTGAAGCATGGATATGCACCGCCGGAACAGTATCAGTCAAAGGGAAAGCAGGGACCGTGGACAGATGTATACGGGATCTGTGCAACTTTGTACAAAATGATCACAGGGAAGATCCCGCCGAATGCGATGGACCGGTATGACGAGGACACGCTGAAGCCTTTTTCTGAACTGGAAGTCGGAATGCCTGTATACATGGATCAGGTGATCATAGAAACAGGAATGGCGCTCAAGGCAAAAGACAGATGGCAGAGTATTGAAGAATTATACAAAAATCTCTATGCGTTTCCAATAGATCATCTTCTGAAAGAAGAAGCAGATGATCGTCGGAAAGGTGGAGACGGCAGATGGGATTTTACGGCAGAACCGAAGCTGGAAAAGAAAGAAAAACCAGAAAAAAAGCCAAAATCAGAGGAAGAACCACAGGAAGAGACAACAAAGGACCAAAAGAAACAGAATGACAGAAAAAGAACAAGAACCCGTGGCATGGCAGCGGCGGGGGCTGTTGTTATACTGGCAGGAGTTCTGGGAGCAGGTTTCTATTACAGTACAACACAAAAAGAAAATGAAGCAGCTGCACAAAACACAGAACTGTCGTCTTATATAGGATGCACCACGCAGGAAGTCTGCCAGGATATTGACGGTCTGAAACTGTATATATACGGAGGTGAAGAACAGTCAGGAACAAAATTCTTATTAAAAAAATCCGGACTGGCTTTTGGCGGCGAATATGAGTATGATAGTATTGAGGAATTCAAAAAATCAGGAGATGCATGGAGCGGTAAAGTGTCTTCGATCACGATAGCCGGTACAAATAGCGAGTATTGTATTTATGGAATGCAGCCGGAAACGTTTGATGATAAGATCAAAGAGAGTTCTGAAGTTGAAAAAGATAAATCAGGAAAGTTCTCCGACGCGGAAGGAAATATCCTTGAATCAGGAAAGCTGTCCAATAAAAACATCGACAAAGAGCTGATAATAGGCAAGAATGGAGCACCGGAACTTACATTGAGTGCCGGAGGAAACCAGTAAAAGGAAAGTTTGGAAATTGTGTTACAGGGAAAGGGAGAAAAAATGATAGACATCGACAGAATATGTCTGGGCTGTATGCAGGAGAAGCCGACGGCGGGAGGAGAATGTCCATATTGTGGCTTTGATGTGGAAACGTATGAACATGAAACCCGCTGGCTGCCTCTGATGCATATTCTGAATGGCAGGTATATGCTGGGAAAGGTACTTGGTGAAGGCGGATTCGGCATTACATATATTGGAATAGACCTGAATCTCCAGAGCAGGGTTGCAATCAAAGAATATTTTCCACTGGGACTTGTAAGCCGTGAGACAACAGGGGTTACACGCACCAGTGTATCGCCGCTCACAGGCGAAAAAGGAAACATATACGATAATGGTCTGCGGAAGTTCGTGGAGGAGGCCCAGGGTGTTTCAAAATTTGACAGCCTGGAAGGAATCGTGACCGTAAAGGACTTTTTCTTTGAAAATGCCACGGCATATATGGTCATGGAATATCTGGATGGTTCAACGCTGAAAGCCTATCTGAAAGAACATGAAGGAAAGATTCCGGCAGAACAGGCCCTGAAGTATATAAGACCGATCATAGAAGCACTTCAGAAAGTGCATGAGTCCGGAATGATCCATCGAGATATCAGTCCGGATAACATCATGCTCACAAAAGAAGGCAAAGTAAAGCTGATCGATTTTGGTTCAGCCAGAGCTCTTACCAGAGACGAAAACCAGACCTTTACGATCATGCTGAAACATGGATATGCACCGCCGGAACAGTATCAGACGAAGGGAAATCAGGGACCATGGACAGATGTCTATGGAATCTGTGCAACTCTGTACAGAATGATCACCGGAAAGGTCCCGCCGAGTGCGATGGACCGTTACGAGCATGATCCTATGAAGTCTTTTGCTGAACTGGGGATCCAGGCACCGGCATATGTAGAACAGGTCATAAAAAGAGGAATGGCACTTCAGATCCAGAACAGATATCAGAGCATGAAAGAATTATATGCAGATCTGTATCTGAATGAGGGAAAAGACGGAAAGAAAAATTATCTCAAGCCTCCAACACCACAGCCTCCAATAGGGGATCCGGGAAGTAAGCCGCCGGCTGGCCGGAAGAAATTTCTGATAGCAGGAATCATAGCAACCGCTGCAGTGGTGATTGGCTTTGTGGCATACCAGAAAGACATGTTCCTGGAAATAAAAGTGTCAGATGAGAAGGCAGAACAGGCGTCAAAAACCACAGCAGACAACAGTGGCAAAAAAGGTGGAACCTCCATCATAGATATCGCAGGAGGCAAGGACGATAAAGATACGGATGAAACACCGGAAGTTACAGAAGAACCGGAAATTACAGAAGAAGCGGAAGATACAGCGGAACCGGCACCTGATGATGAAGCTGGATTTACTAACTGGGAAGGTGTAGATGACAATGACTGGAAAGAGTATTCTGATGACGGCGCAGAAGCAGAGTCTGTCGAAGAAACTTTACCGGATGAGAAGGTAACTCTCATGTCTTCTGCCCCAAACTGGGAAGGGGGAAATTATCAGCCAATACCGGTGCTCACAGCAAACGCGACCTCAACGATCTCCCAGAAAAACACAGATAATTCTGCAATGATGCTGTTCGATGACAGAGATGATACGACCTGGCAGGAAGGTGTCGACGGATATGGAATCGGCGAAAGAGTGGATTTCAATTTCGGAGATAATAATTATTATAAAGTCAAATATATGGGCTTTAAGATGGGAAACTGGAAAAATGATAAATATTATGTCGGAAATGCCAAACCGCGGACACTTACGATCAGTTTCGGGAATTATTCAGAGCAGGTCACTTTTAATGATGTGAGAGAAATACAATGGGTTGAGATCGATCCGGCAGAAAGTGTGAACTGTATGAGCATAACGATCGATGATGTATATGCAGGAACAAGCTGGGAAGACACCTGCATTACAGAAATCCTGCTGTATGCAGAATCATAAACAGGAGGCAGTATGGACAGCAAAGGTGAAAACAAAAGCATAAAAATTCTGGTAGTGATACTGTGTATCGTGTTATTTGCAGGTATTTGTCTGACAGGTGTCCTGGGATATATGAATTATGATATGAACAGGAAACTGAACGAAAAGAAACAGGATGTGGACAAACAGGTCGCTGAAGCAGAACAGAAACTGGCAGAACTTCAGACACAGAGCGATGATCTGGAACAGTCGATCGCTGAAAAAAAAGCTGAACTGGAAAAAATAGAAACAGAAAAAAGTGAACAGCAGCAAAATGCAGAGCAGCAGCCCGGGACTTCCGCAGAGAATCTGGAACAAAATGCCATGATCCATCCACCGGCAGGACAGGAGACCGCCACAGATGTACTTGCGACGCTGGAAGTAGGAGAACTTGTGGATGCTTCAGCGGTAGCGGCAAACAAGGATCAGTACTTTAAGGCGTATGAGATTACAGAAGGAGATGCTGTCTATAACAGGATCAATGGGAAATCTTATTATGCAAATGACAATATAGGGCTGTCAGATCTTCGATATATCAAGCTTGTTCATTATAATTTTGATCACAATGTGCAGACGGGAGAACTTATCGTCAATGCGGCGATCGCAGATGATGTGATCAATGTTTTCAAAGAACTTTATGATGCACAGTATGAGATCCAGTCCATGCAGCTGGTGGATGATTTCTGGACAGGCGATGGCGACTCATCGGATTCCAATTCGATCGATCATAACAATACCTCTGCTTTCTGTTACAGAATGGTAACAGGCGGCGGAAATCTGTCAAATCATGCCTATGGACGTGCAATCGATCTGAATCCGCAGCAAAATCCTTATGTATGGTATAATTCAAGTGGTCAGGCAAGCTGGAGTCACCAAAATGCAAATGCCTATATTGACCGTTCATGCGGTGATCCGCATGTGATCGTGCAGGGAGATACCTGCTATAATATTTTCACAAAATATGGTTTCAGCTGGGGCGGCTTATGGGGAAATCCGATTGATTACCAGCATTTTGAAAAGAAAGCCCAATAACAGGGAAGAGAGTTTATAATTTATGATTGTTACTTTAATTGAGAAGGTCTACAGTTTTCTGTGGGGAGATCTGGTAAGGATCCCACTGCCGGGCGGCAGTTCACTTGGGATTTCATTGCTGATCATTTTGCTGATCCCTACGGGGATTTATTTTACCATTCGGACACGTTTCCTGCCGATCCGGCTTTTTCCGGATATGGTGAGTGCCCTGGTCGAGAAGAAAAAGGACAAGAATAGTCTGTCATCTTTTCAGACTCTGGTCGTATCGACAGCGACCAGAGTTGGCATGGGAAATCTGGTCGGTGTAGTTGCTGCGATTTCAGCAGGTGGAGCCGGTGCTGTATTCTGGATGTGGGTGACAGCACTGATCGGTTCATCCACGGCATTTATCGAAGCGACACTGGCACAGCTTTGTAAAGAAAAAGATCCGTTGTACGGGGGCTACAGAGGCGGTCCGGCGTACTATATCCATGCATACATAGAAGAAAAACAGCACAAAAAGAGAAAGAAAGTTGTTATTTCTGTCCTGTTCGCGATTTCAGGTCTGATCTGCTGGTGCGGTATCAGTCAGGTGATCAGCAATTCTGTTGTTTCTTCTTTCAAAAATGCATTTTCTGTTCCTCCTATTTATACGACAGTTGTGCTTGTGGCAGTTGCGGCAGTGATCGTGCTTCGCAAAAATGCAACAGTCAAGGTCCTGGATATGGTCGTTCCGGTGATGGCGGTATGCTATTTTGCGATCACGATCCTGATCATTGTGATGAACATAGGAAGTCTTCCCGGTGTGTTTGCAAGGATATTCAAAGAAGCCTTCGGTTTTCGACAGGCGGCAGCAGGCGGTTTTGGTGCAGTATTGATGAATGGGATCAAGAGAGGTCTGTTTTCCAATGAGGCGGGTTCCGGGTCTGCACCGTGTGCAGCGGCAGCAGCAGAATGTGACCAGCCTGTCAAGGCGGGACTGGTACAGGCACTGGGGGTTTTTGTAGATACGATCGTGATCTGCAGCTGTACAGCTATGATCATGCTCCTTGCTCCGGAAGAAAAAGTTGCAGGGCTTTCCGGAATGGATCTCCTGCAGACGGCGATGGAACATCATCTGGGAAGATTTGGAGTGATCTTTATTGCAGCGACACTGTTCCTGTTCAGTTTTTCTACATTTCTTGGAATCCTGTTTTATGCAAGAAGTAATGTGGCATATCTTTTTGGAGACAGCTGGGCATGGCAGACAGCGTACAAAGTTCTGGCACTGGTGATGCTGTTCATCGGTGGACTTGCGGCTTATACCTTTGTGTGGGACCTTGGTGATGTGGGGATCGGCCTGATGACCGTTTTTAATATCATCATTCTGTATCCGCAGGGTGAGAAGGCTCTGAAAGAACTGAAAAAATATGAAGAATCAAAGAAAAGCTAGGGATTATCGTATTTACAAGCATTGTTTTTGATGATATAATTTAAAAAACGACAAAATTTGTAAAGTTTACAATTAAATATTTGGCAAAGCAATCGAAAGGTTGTGACGCAAAGCTATAGGGCCTGTAAAATGGCAGCCAGTTGCACAAATAAAGAGATTGCAGGGACACTATAGGGTTTTATTGCCTATAGTGTTTCTTTTTTTGCTGATATAATCGCGGAAATACTGTGAGAATAAGAAAAATATGCGATGTCAGAGGAGAATAAAAGTTTATGAAGACACAGGAAATGCATTTAAGAAATTCAGAGATTGATGTTTCGAATGAGATTCTTTTCAGAGCTATCTTTCGTGCATTGGGAAAAGATTACATCAATATCTGTCTCATAGATATAAAGACGCGAACAGTAAGAACATTAAAAAAACAAAAAGATCTCGGCAAAAAACTGGCAATATCGGAGGCACAGGAATGTCTTTATGATGAAATGTGCAGGGATGCTATCGTAAAACTGGCAGTTCCGGAAAAGCGGAAAAAGATCTCAGACAGAACAAAACTTGAGCGTGTAATGGAAGTGCTTTCGTATAAGCCGGAGTACAGTTTTACCTATGAGATCCTGATAGATGAAAAGAAACATGTCTGCCAGATGAAATATATGCGCCTTGATGATGATCAGCACGTGCTTATGGGATTTCGCCTGGTTGATGATATCATCGCAGCAGAAAAAGAACATCAGAAATCGCTGGCCAAGGCAGTTTCCGTGGCTGAACAGGCTTATATGGCAGCAGAAAATGCGAATCGTGCCAAAACAACATTTCTCAGTAATATGTCACATGATATCAGGACACCAATGAATGGTATCATCGGAATGACAACGATCGCAAAGGCTCATCTGGATGACAGGGACAGAGTCAGTGAATGTCTGGATAAGATCATGGGTGCGAGCAGTCATCTGTTATCTCTGATCAATGATGTACTGGATGTATCCAGGATCGAATCAGGACGCATCGTTCTGTCAGAAGATACATTCAGCCTGCCGGAGATCTTTGATAATATGATCAATATGATCTCTCCGCAGATCATGAACAAACACCTGGAACTTTTTGTAGATATATGTGGAGTTATACATGAGGATGTCATCGGTGATTCTCTGCGTCTGCAGCAGATTTTTATGAATATCGTCGGAAATGCGATCAAGTATACACCAGAAGGCGGGAAGATATCTGTATCGTTGAAAGAAATCCCGTCAGATACCGCGCTTCGTTCCGAATATGTTTTTACCTGCAAAGATACCGGATACGGAATGACACCGGAATTTGTAAAAAAACTGTTTGTCCCGTTTGAGAGAGCAGAAGATGAACGGATCAAAGGAATACAGGGAACCGGTCTTGGGATGGTGATAACCAAGAATATCCTTGAGATGATGAATGGAGATATCAAGGTAGAGAGTGAATACGGAAAAGGTTCCACATTTTCAGCACATTTCCGCATGAAAAATCAGAATAAAATGATAGAAAATGATACCATTCCAAAGGATATGTCCGTGCTGCTGGTAGATGATGACGAAGCGACAGGAGAGAGCACATCACTTACTCTGGACAGCCTCGGGATTTCCAATACTTATGTTTCGACAGGAAAAGATGCAATTGATGCAGTAAAAAAACTGCATGACAGGAATGAGAGTTTCCGTGTCTGCCTGATCGACTGGAAAATGCCGGATATGGACTGCATGGAGATCATCCGTCAGGTAAGGCGGTATGGCGGGGAAAATATGGCTATCGTGATCATTTCTGCGTATGACTGGTCTGAGATAGAAATGAATGCGAGAGCAGCCGGTGCGAACAGCTTCATGACCAAGCCGCTGTTCCGTTCCAAACTTATCGGCAAACTGAAAGAAGTGACAGATGAGATCCTGCCGGAACAGAAAGAAAATATCCTGGAGAAATACACAGAAAAGCATTATGAGGATAAGCGGATCCTGCTGGTAGATGACAATGAACTGAACCGTGAGATCGCAAGTGAGATCCTTGGAATGACGCATGTGATGGTAGAGGAAGCAGAGGATGGAAAACAGGCTCTGGAAATGTTCGAGAACAGTGAATGGAATTATTATGATATGATTCTGATGGATGTCCAGATGCCGGTCATGGACGGACACCAGGCAACGAAAGCAATACGTCGTCTGAAACGTCCTGATGCAGTATCAGTCCCGATCGTTGCAATGAGCGCCAATGCATTTATCGAAGACGTGGAAAGTTCACGTATGGCAGGAATGAACGGACATATTTCAAAACCTGTCAATATAGCGAAACTTCTGGGGATCATGGAGGACTATCTGGGAAACAGGATCAGGAGATCTGTTATCCAGATCGTAGATGAAGATGGAAATCCGACTACTTCACCGGCCAGATATTATGAAGAATTATATTTTGCCGACGGTTCTGTAAATATGTCACAGGAAAATGAGAGAGTCTGCATCAACGTTCTGGACAGAAATGGTGCAGTAGGAATCTTCGGACTGCTTGAGCAGAAAGATTTCCCGATCTATTGTGTATCAGGTTTTGCGCTTACTGCCCTGGGATATTCTTTTGCTGAACTCATGAAACGGACAGATGGATTTTTTGTTGAACTCCTGCACGAGGATGACAGAAGACGTTTTATCGAAGAATTCTATGAAAAAGGAAAGAAACGAAAATACCGTATGATCAGGAAAAATGGTGATACAGTTATCGCAACGACCTATTCAGCAGATACAAAACTTGCCGACGGTGGAAAAGCCAAAATGCTTTCTATCCGTGTGGAATCATGATGGAATAAAAGATTTTCCAAAACAAATATGAACCCCGTTTATTGTATGATAAAAATGTGATATTATACTTACAGTAAAGGGGTGTACATTATGACAAATAATGATATCAGTTTATTAAAATACTGTTTTTCTGTGGCGGGTCACAAAAACCAGAGAGAAACAACAGGATGGCTTTACAAAGTTTCAAAATGTCTTCAGAATGCAGGGGCAGAGAACATCCTCATAGATGAAAAAAAGGAGGAACTGCTTTTTCAGGTCAATAATGGAAGGATGTCAGGAAAAAAGGACATCATACAATACAAAGTAAAAATAATGTCCGGCAGTAACCAGATCGCGCTGGAACAGGTGATCCTGTGGTCAGGTGAAACACGTGCCAGAAAGCTGATGTCCTGGTATGCGGCAAGACGAAATGAAAAGCTTGCAAATGGTATCCGGTATTCCAGAGATCCGATTCAGCTTAAAGGACAGGTCATATTACGGGATGGCTGGGAGAAGGAACTGATACGGAGAACCGGAGATATGAACAGGATTGTCATGAGCGACAGAGACATTTTTGAAGCGTTAAACAGAGGAAATGTGCCGGAATGTATACAGAACCAGGTCCGCCAGGAATACCAGGAATATGAAAGGGAAATCAGTTATGGCATCAATATTTGAAAAAATGATACAGGATTTCAGAAAGAAAGATATGGCGCAGCTTCTGGATGAATGTATGAAGCTGGATGCAAAAAAGGCAAAGAAGATCCCATTGAGGTATCGTCTGATCGCAATAGGATTTGTTTCTCATATGACTTTGGATGAACTGGATCAGAAATTAAAAGAAAATGGATGCGAACAGCTGTACGCCCGAAATCAGACAGAAGCGACACTGGTTTATGCTTTTTTGAAGGGGCTTTCTTATGAAGAATGGCTGGATCTGCAAAAAATCTGTGAAGAAATGAATAATGAGGCAAAGGACCAGTGGTTTAATGGCGCAGGTGTGACATACAGAGAACTCAGGGAGTATGTCAGAGCAAATTCAGATATTACAGAGGATGAACTGCTGACGCAGAAAGTTACCAGGAGGCTCCGCGGTCAGATAGAAAAAACCAGCACAGAAGAAGAATTCCTGAGATTTATGGAAGATAATCGTGAGGATTTTTGTGTCGTCCGTGAGAAAGCACGCTATTATTTCTGCAAATATCTGTGTTATTATATCGAAGAAAAGACGGAGGCGTATCTCGCTGCAAGAAAGAGTGGATTTGGTCAGGAACAGGCACTTCTGGAACTGAATGTGCTGAAATGTGTGGCGGTTCTCCGAAAAAAATTCAAAGATGACCAGGAAATACGGGAAGCAATTCTGGATTGTGGGATTTCTTTTGGAAATATTTATGATGCCTTCAATTATTTTTATTTCGAATATGTGTCAGCGGACTGGATGGAGATCCTTATGGACGGGTATCATGGTGATATCAGCAGTATGACAAAGGCTGATATCGAATTTCTCGCGCATGCGATCCGAACTTACGAGGATGGATGGGACAGGCTGTCTGATGAGGAGGTCATCCAGAAGAAGGCCCGGGAGATGGAAGAACTGGAATTGATCAAGGACAGGCAGTATGTACGGGCGGAAGCAGGCAAAGAAAAGGAACATGGTTACCAGAAAAACCGTTCCGGAGAAAAATCTGTCCGAAATTATATGAAAGGCCTGACAGATCTGGACAGGACCACCCTTATCTGCTATCTTTTGTTTCTGGGTCAGGAATCTCTTCAAAATAAAGAGCGGATAATGACCGAAAAGCGACTGAGCCAGATCCTTCTGGAATGTGGATATGCGATGCTGAGGGAGAATGATGATTTTGACCGCTTCGTGATCCAGTATTTACAGGCAGATGACCGCACTGGTTTTCTTATAGAAAGTGTCACGGCAGCGGCAAAAGAAGAAAAGAATTTTTATCTCTATCACATGTATCAGGGAGCAGTCAATGCGAATGAAAAACTCAAAAATCTGATCGACTGAACGACGGAAGAGAAAGAAATCCGATGATCAGGCGGGAAATGAGAAGCGTATGGGAAAGATAACAATAGAACTCAGGGAAGAACACCTTCCTGATGGGACAATCCTGGGCAAAAATTGCCGCATTTTGCGGACATTGCGGACAGGAGAATTTTCGATCACCTACGAGGCAATGCTTGGGGACAGGAAAGTTGCTGTTAAGGAATTTTATAACAGAGGCTGTATGTTCCGGCAGAAGAACAGAGTAATGCTGATCAATGAAGATGATCAGTGGGAATTTGAAAAATCAAAACAGAAATTTATCGAAGAAGCCAGACGGCTCAGCAAGTTTGCATCAGAACCGAATGTAGTCCGGGTATATGGATATTTTGAGGCGAATAATACGGTTTATATCATAATGGAATTTCTGGATGGTCCGGGGCTGAATGAATATTTTCGAAAAGAAGGAAGAGTGGAAGCAACGGAGATGTTCTGTATGATGCTTCCGATCATGGAAACTCTGGAAAAAATACATAAACACGGGATCATTCACAGGGATATCAGTCCGGACAATATTAAATTTGCCCGGAATAATACTTCGGGATCCAGACTCAAACTGATGGATTTTGGTTCTGCCCGTGATTATCTGAACCGGCATACCTATACCACAGAACTCAAAGATGGTTATGCTCCGCTTGAGCAGTATTCAGCGCATGAGCAGGGACCATGGACGGATATCTATGCGCTCTGTGCAGTTATGTACCATGGAATTACGGGGCAGAGACCAATGCGGTCTGTCAGAAGGGCAGAGCATGATGACCTGCGTCTGCCGTCACAGCTGGGAATCCCAATCGCCCCTCAGATTGAAGAGGTGCTGAAAAAGGGACTGAGCATCAGAAAAGAAAACCGGTATCAGAGCATTGGAATGATGATGCAGGATCTGGGATGTTAAATGGAGGAAGATATGAAGAAAGTAATAAGTGTATTAGGTGTGGCAGGTCTGCTGCTGGGACTGACAGCACAGATAAATATGCAGCCGGTCAGGACGACGACTGTTCTGCAAAAGAAATGCGTAGCGTCTCAGGAAAATGACAGCGTACAGAATACACAGGAGACAGCGACAGTTTCCTCCGCGATATTCTGGGAATATAACGGTGAGATCTATACAGTGGATAATGTTATAAAGAATGGATATCACAGTATCTCAGGACAATACAAAGATACAATGGCTGTCTATCAGGACAAGATCTACTGGAGAAAGACAAACGCTTCTTCTGAGATGTCCAGTGAGATCATATCTATGGACATGAACGGAGAAAATCAGACAGTCCTTACAAAATCAGCACGGCCAAATGCGAAATTTTGCATTTATGATAACTATTTATACTATACATCCGGTGATGGAAAGATAAATTATGATGGAAGAAAGATCGATCTGTCTACAGGTGAGGACACTGAGAGTGGAAATTATGTTTTCCGCTGTGGCAGTGACAGCGTGTGGGTTTCTACAGGGATTGAAGATGGAAAATGGTATATCTCAGATCCGGGTTTCCAGAATATCCGAACGGATGATAATATAAAAGGCAATGTTCTGGGTGTTGTAGGAAATAAAATATGTTATATGGAGCAGGATGGAGATACCTGGACGACTTTTGGATATGATGTGAAAACAGGGCAGAGGGTGATCCTCGAAAAAGAAAATACGGCCAGATCTATTGTTAGCGGTTCGGGGCTTTATTATAAAAAAGTTGCAGATGGAAATACGATACTGTACAGAAGAAATATGAAAGATGGATCGATAGAGAATTATGATCTGGGATCATTTAATCTGTATATGGGCGGGGGCTGCAGTGAAGTCGGTGACAGCACATATTTTATACGGTTTCAGCCAGAACAGGGTGAGCGAAATACTGAATTATGGAAGCTGGACCGCACCACCGGTGAAAAGGAGCAGATTGCATCCTGGTATAATGAAAATGCAGAAAATGCAGCAAAAGATTAAGTACAAAAAACTGCCGGAAGGCAGTTTTTTGCATATTACAGAAACCTTGTATACAAAAGAATGCATTTGGAATTTTGTGGAATACTTGCTGTAATCCGGTGGAAATGCTATATTTATTATAAGAAAATAATCGCTGTTTTCTGGATAGAGAGATCTTCTGTGTGGGGAAGAGCGGGATGCGGAGGCATAGATCATGTTTAAAGAAATAGGAGATGAACGGGCGTTTAACGGGATCCTGAATCAGATCATAGATAATATCCAGAATGGAAAACTAAAGGCAGGTGATGCGCTTCCGGCAGAGCGGACAATGGCAGAGACTATGGGCGTGTCCAGACCGGCAGTAAGAGAAGTACTGCGGGCACTGGAACTGCTTGGAATCATCAAACCGGTTCCGGGAGGCGGAAATTATATCACAGAGAATCTGGATACCTGGCTGATCGGACCGCTGTCCATTCTTTTTAAGCTGAATAATGGATATCTGAAACAGAATCAGCAGTTCCGTGCTGCACTGGAAAGAGAAGCGGCGATCCTCGCAGCAAAGAAATGTACTCCGCTGGATGCGGCAGAGTTATGGATGATCCTTGACCGTCTGGATTCAGAGGAAGATGAGAAGACGAGGGGAGAACTGGATCGCGAACTTCATACCAAGATCGCAAAGATCGCAGACAATCCGATGGTCTACAGTGTTCTGGTAGCAGCAGATCAGCTCACGGACAGCATTGTATCAGGTACAAGAGATTATATCATGAGAAAAAACAATTCATCCAAAGATATGGATGAGCAGCATCACAGGCTGGTAGAGGCGATCATCAACAATGATGTGGAACAGGCAGAACGCTGCATGTCTGAACACATGGACACGATCGAGCGTTATATGGATGAGATGCAGAAAGAGCATAAGTCTGATGGGAAACGTATCTGAAAGTGTTGAAAGTAAATAATGAATAGATTACAATAGAGACATTAAAACAGAAACATCAAAATATTAAGATTCCACGGAGGATAACAGAAATGGATTACGCAAAAGAATCTTTAAGATTACATGGAGAATGGAAGGGCAAGATCGAAGTCGTAACAAGAGTACCGGCAGAAAATAAGGATGATCTTTCTCTGGCATACACACCGGGAGTGGCCGCACCGTGTCTGGAGATCCAGAAAGATGTAAACAAATCTTACGATCTCACCAGAAGATGGAATATGTGTCTGGTCGTTACAGATGGTTCTGCGATTCTTGGACTTGGCAACATCGGACCGGAAGCCGGCATGCCTGTTATGGAAGGTAAATGTGCATTATTCAAGGCTTTTGGTGATGTAGATGCATTTCCGCTCTGCATCAAGAGCAACGATGTGGACGAGATCGTAAATACTATTTATCTGATCTCAGGATCTTTCGGTGGAGTCAATCTGGAGGATATTTCCGCACCGAGATGTTTCGAGATCGAAAAGAAACTTAAAGAAAAATGCGATATTCCGATTTTCCATGATGATCAGCATGGAACTGCGATCGTGGTGTCTGCAGGACTTACCAATGCACTCAGACTGATAAATAAGAAATTCTCAGAGGCCAGGGTAGTTATCAATGGTGCCGGATCAGCAGGTATTTCTATCTGCAAACTTCTTCTGGAGCTTGGAATCGGCGATGTTGTTATGGTTGACCGAAAGGGAATCCTTGCACCGGGCGAAGAGTGGATGAACCCGGCACAGAAGGAAATCGCAGAAAAGACAAACAAAGAACAGATCCATGGGGACCTTAAGACTGCGATGAAGGGAAGAGATATCTTTGTCGGCGTATCTGCACCGAACATTGTAACAGCAGAGATGGTAAGCACAATGGCAGATGATGCGATCGTTTTTGCCATGGCAAACCCGACACCGGAGATCATGCCGGACGAAGCCAAAAAAGGTGGAGCCAGAGTTGTTGCAACAGGACGTTCTGATTTCCCGAACCAGATCAATAATGTGCTGGTATTCCCGGGCGTGTTCAGAGGCGCTTTTGATGTAAGGGCAAGCGACATTAACGAAGAAATGAAGATCGCAGCAGCAAAGGCTATCGCAGATCTGATCTCAGACGAAGAACTTTCCGAGGATAATATCATTCCGAAGGCATTCGACAAGAGAGTGGGTCCGGCAGTTGCCAAGGCAGTTGCAGAAGCTGCAAGAAAAACAGGGGTAGCCCGTATCTGATAATACAATTTCATAATCCAGATAGACAATTCTCCCCGGCATGACTTATAATAGGGAAAGAAAGACGTATGATATCAGGAAGTTTGCCTGACAGAGACGTCTGTAGTACGCCGGGGAGTGTTTTATTTCAAAATGAAAAAAGAAGAAAATACCAGATTAAAAGAAATCCGAAGCCATGGGACCAAAACGTTCCCCTGTGCTGTATACAGGACAAGCTCAGAAGGACAGGGTGTTATGGTCAAACATCACTGGCATGATGAAGTAGAGATGCTTTATTTTGATAAGGGTGGTTTTCTTTTGGAAGTCAATATGGAAGTTTATCCGGTTGAATCCGAATGTATCTGTTTTATCAATCCGGGAGAACTGCACAGTATTACAAAGATCTGTTCAGAGGAGTCGGGAGAGGATGCGATCGTGTTTCATCCGGCTGTCCTGAGTTTTGAATCTTATGATGCGGCGCAGATGGAACTGCTCCAGCCGATCCAGAACGGACGTCTGCTTTTTCCGAGGCAGATTTTTCCAGGAGATGCTGTCTTTGGGGAAATACGCCAGTATTTCAAAGAGATCCTGATGATTTTTCACAAAGACGGGACGGAGAAACTCTGGATGACCAGGGGCGGCGTTACAGATGATGTAGTGAGCCAGATGTATATTAAGTCCTCTTTGCTCCGGATCCTTGCAGTTCTGTGGAAATATCAGCTTTTTACTGTTATGACAGAGAACGGCAACAAGCGCGTTGAGGAGATCAAAAAGGTTCTTTCTTATATAAAGGGACACTATGATGAAAAAATATACATAAGAGATCTGGCAAAACTCATTAATATGAATGAGCAGTATTTCTGCCGTTTTTTTAAGAAAAGCATCGGACGCTCACCGATGGTATATATCAATGAGTTTCGGATCCGGCAGGCAATGCATTTTTTGGAGGATACAGACGAGTCTGTGACAGAAGTCGCAATGGAGTGTGGATATAACAATCTTGGTAATTTTCTGAGGGAGTTTCACAGACAGACGGGGACAACACCTCTGAAGTACAGAAAGAACAGCCAGAATAAGAAGAAATCTTTGACAAATATCTAAAGAATAGGTACAATAGCAGATATGTGAAAGGGGATTATGATATGGCAAACTGGGAAAACAATATCCGCAAAGTTGTTCCGTATACTCCGGGAGAACAGCCAAATCAGCCGGATATGATCAAACTGAATACAAATGAAAACCCATATCCGCCGGCACCGGGAGTAAGAGAAGTGCTTCGCAATATGGATACCGATACCTTAAGACTTTACCCAGATCCGGCAGCACTCGATCTTGTGCGCGCAATTGCTGATACTTACGGGCTTTCCGATAATCAGGTATTTGTAGGTGTAGGGTCTGATGATGTACTTGCAATGAGTTTCCTTACTTTCTTTAACAGTGAGAAACCGATCCTGTTTCCGGATATCACTTATTCTTTCTACGATGTATGGGCAGATCTTTTCCGTATCCCGTATGAGAGACCGGCACTGGATGAGCATTTCCACATTTGCAAAGAAGATTACTTCAGGGAAAATGGCGGAATCGTATTTCCGAATCCAAATGCACCGACAGGTGTGGTAATGCCGCTTTCTGAGGTGGAGGATATCGTTGCACACAATCAGGATGTGGTTGTGATCGTAGATGAGGCGTATGTGGATTTTGGTTCACAGTCAGCTCTTCCACTGATTGAGAAATACGAGAACCTTCTGATCGTTCAGACATTCTCCAAGTCCAGATCTATGGCGGGAATGAGAATCGGTTTTGCAATGGGCTCACCGAAGCTGATAAAATATCTGAATGATGCCAAATATTCCTTTAACTCTTACACTATGGACAGGACTGCCCTGGCAGCAGGTGTGGCAGCAGTCAAAGATCAGGAGTATTTCTGTGAGACCTGTCATAAGATCATAGAGACAAGAGAGTGGACAAAGAAGGAACTCAGCAAACTCGGATTTTCTTTTGAGGACTCCAAAGCGAACTTTATTTTTGCAACACATGAGACCTGTCCGGCAGAGGAACTGTTTAAAGCACTGCGTGAGCGCCACATCTATGTGAGATATTTCCCTGGTGGACGTACCGGAAACCATCTTCGCATTACTGTGGGAACCAGAGAAGAGATGGAGACCTTCCTGGAATTCCTCAGAGAATATCTGGTAAAATAAGGAGAATTTTATATTGGAAGTTTTAGTAAACTGGTTTACAAATACTCTTGGGCAGCATATCTCAAGAGAAATGGTGATCTTTATTATTTCCATGATTCCGATCCTGGAACTGAGGGGCGGACTTCTGGCAGCATCGCTTCTTAATGTATCTATGGCGAAAGCGATTCCCATCTGTATTTTAGGAAATATAATTCCGATCCCGTTTATTCTGTTGTTTATCAAACAAATCTTCAAATGGCTCAAAAAAACAAAACTTTTCCGTGGACTTATCATAAAAATGGAAAACCGTGCAATGGGCAAGAGTGACCAGATCAAGAGATATGAATTTCTGGGGCTTTTGCTGTTTGTAGGGATTCCACTTCCGGGAACCGGTGCATGGACAGGATCACTGATCGCATCTCTCCTGGAGGTAGATATCAAGAAATCTTCAATCGCAATTTTCTGCGGTCTTATTATGGCAACTGTTATCATGAGTATAGTTTCTTATGGTGTTCTTGGAAATCTGATCCATTAAGGAACCATAAGAAAAACGAGGAACAGAGGTTTTTTATGAGAGAAAAATATGAATCGTTGTCACTGGCAACACTGAAGGATCTTGCAAAGGCAAGAGGTTTAAAGGGAATTTCCACTCTGAGAAAGCCGGAACTGATCAACCGCATGCTTGAGGAGGATGAGAAGGAAGCTGCTCAGAAAATGCCTGCACCGAAGGCACAGGAGAGTGTGCAGAACGAAAAACCACAGGAAGTGGTGAGAGAGCAGAAATATTCTGAGCAGCGTGTAAATGAAAGACCGGCACGTCAGGAATTTCGTGCGCGAGAGAACCACACTTTTTATGATAATAATGAAAGACGAAATTATCAGGACAGGAATAACTATCAGGAGCGGAACCAGGAAGGTTACTCGTACCGCAGCCAGGAAAGCTATCAGGAACGAAATCCGGAACGTTACAAGGCTCCATCCGAGACAGCGCAGCTTGACAGCGGCGAGAAAGCAGATGGTATCCTGGAAGTGCTTCCGGATGGATACGGCTTTATCCGCTGCGAAAATTATCTGCCGGGAGAAAATGATATCTATGTTTCGCCGTCCCAGATCCGCCGCTTCAATCTGAAGACCGGCGATATCCTGAAGGGAAGCATCCGCATCAAGACACAGGGTGAGAAGTTCAGTGCACTTCTCTATGTGGATTCAATCAATGGATTCCATCCGAACGAAGGACAGAGACGTTATAATTTCGAGGATATGACCCCGATCTTCCCGAATGAGAGACTCCGTATGGAGCGTCCGGGCGGCACGGTTGCCATGCGTATCATGGATCTGTTAAGCCCGATCGGTAAAGGGCAGCGAGGCATGATCGTATCTCCGCCGAAGGCTGGTAAGACCACACTTCTCAAGGATGTGGCCAAATCTATCCTCAAAAACAGCCCGAATATGCATCTTATCATTCTTCTGATCGATGAGCGTCCGGAGGAAGTAACCGACATCAAGGAAGAAATCCAGGGCGACAATGTCGAGGTTATTCATTCTACCTTTGACGAACTTCCGGAGCATCACAGACGAGTTTCAGAGATGGTCGTTGAGCGTGCACGCCGTCTTGTAGAGCATAAGCAGGATGTTACGATTCTCCTTGACTCCATTACGAGACTTGCTAGGGCATACAATCTCTGTGTAAACCCAAGCGGAAGAACGCTTTCCGGTGGTTTGGATCCGGCAGCCCTTCATATGCCGAAGAGATTTTTTGGCGCAGCACGTAATATGAGAGAGGGCGGAAGCCTGACGATCCTTGCAACGGCACTTGTAGAGACCGGAAGCAAGATGGACGATGTCATTTATGAAGAATTCAAGGGAACCGGTAACATGGAGCTTGTACTTGACCGTAAACTTCAGGAGAAACGTGTATTCCCTGCAATCGATATTCAGAAATCAGGTACCAGAAGAGAGGACCTTCTTCTTAGCAAAGAAGAGCAGGAAGCTGTCTATAACATGCGTAAAGCGCTGAACAGCCTCAAGGCTGAAGATGCAGTAGAACAGATCCTGAACATGTTCTCCAGGACAAAGACAAATGCAGAATTTGTCCAGATGGCAAAAAAACAGAAATTTTTATAAATAGCTTGCAATTCAATATTCATTGTGTTATAATCAGAAAGCTGTGAAATAGTAAATTCGTCAAATTAATACGAATAGAAAATAGAACGAACATAGAGAGGTGAAAATCATGCGTGAAGGAATCCATCCGAACTACTATCAGGCAACTGTAACCTGCAACTGTGGAAACACATTTGTAACAGGATCTACAAAGAAAGATATCCACGTAGAAATCTGTTCCAAATGCCATCCATTCTACACAGGACAGCAGAAAGCGGCTCAGGCTCGCGGACGTATTGATAAGTTCAACAGAAAATACGGCTTAAACAAATAATCAGACAGAATAAGAAACTAGAGAACAGGTTGAGGTTGGGAAATCTCAACCTTTCTTTGCTTCTGTGGACAATTGGAGTGATATATGAAACCATCAAATATCGGCGGACAGGCGGTAATGGAAGGCATCATGATGCGCCACAAGGACAAATATGCAGTTGCAGTACGCCGTCCGGATAAAGAAATAGAATTGAAGGTTGAGGATTACAAGTGCACCTTCGGCAAGGCTTCTTTCCTTAAGAAACCGATCATTCGTGGTGTGGTCAGCTTTGTGGACGGACTTGTAGTCGGAACCAAGTGCCTCATGTACTCGGCAGAGATTGCCGGAGACGAGGAGGACGAGGAAGAAGCAGCAAAGAATGCGAAACTTTCTGAGGAAGAACTTTCTGCCAAGAAAGAGAAGGAAGCAAAGCAGTTCCAGTGGCTTCTGTACATAACGGTTGCGATTTCCATTGTTGTCTCCGTAGCGGCTTTTATGCTGCTTCCGTATGCACTGGCAAGCCTTCTCCGTAAGGTCGGAGCTTCTGAATTTGGAGTGACTGTGGCGGAGGCTTTTGTGAAACTGGCACTGTTTCTGGGATATATGTTCCTGATCTCCAGAATGAAGGATATCCAGAGGACATTCATGTATCATGGAGCGGAGCATAAATGCATTAACTGTGTGGAGCATGGAATGCCTCTGACAGTAGAGAATGTAATGGCAAGCTCCAGACAGCATAAGCGCTGCGGAACCAGCTTCCTGTTTCTGGTCATGCTGGTGAGCATCTGCCTGCATTTTGTTTTTGTGCTGGTGCCTGTTTACTGGGTCCGCCTTTTCGGACGTCTCCTGATGGTACCGGTCGTGGCGGGAATCTCCTTTGAGATGATCCAGTGGGCCGGAAGAACAGACAGCAAACTGGCAGACTTTTTCAGCAAGCCAGGCCTGGCAATGCAGAAACTTACGACCAAGGAGCCGACACCGGACATGGTTGAGGTTGCAATCAAGGCAGTAGAAGCAGTTTTTGACTGGAAACAATATCTGAAAGATGAGTTCGGCTGGGAGCCGGAAGAAGAAAAGGAGTAACTGTTCACAGGTAATATCCCGCGAGGTGTTTTGCCATGAATATGGCAAAATCCCGAGACATGCGGGGCAAAATGCTATCACCGAAGGTGATGTGGAATGCATTTTGACCAAGTTGCTGTGAACGGAGTGAACAGTAACGAAAATGAGGAAGACCATGCAGACATTTCATGAGCTGTTGACTGAGGGAACACAGCTTCTTGTAAGTGCTGGGATTGAAGAAGCCAGGTTGGATGCCTGGCTCCTTCTGGAGTATACGGCAGATATCAGCCGTGCCTGGTACTATGCACACCCGGAAACGGAAGCAGGAGAAGAGACAGCCCTCAAATATCTTGAATTATGTAAACAAAGAGCAGAGCATATCCCGCTTCAGCATCTGACACATCAGGCGTGCTTTATGGGATATGATTTTTATGTGGATGAGAGAGTCCTCGTGCCGCGGCAGGACACAGAGGTTCTGGCGGAGGAAGCGCTGGACCGTCTGAAGGAGATCACGAATCCGAAGATCCTGGATATGTGTACGGGATCTGGATGCCTGCTTTTAAGTATCCTTATGGAGAGACCGGATGCTTTTGGAACCGGCGTTGATATTTCTGAGGACGCACTTAAGGTTGCCGGACAGAACAGAAAAAACCTGAATCTCGAAGAACGGGCAGTTTTGGTACAAAGTGATACATTTTCGGGAGATTATTTTCAGAAAAACAGTGGAAATACATCCCTGGAATATGATATGCTTATTTCAAATCCGCCTTATATACCTACGGCGGATATTCAGCAGTTGATGGATGAAGTAAGGTTTCATGATCCGGTACTGGCTCTGGACGGGCGCGAGGATGGCCTTTATTTTTACCGCAGGATCACCGAACAGGCAGGTGATTATCTCAAACCGGGCGGCTGGCTGATGTATGAGATCGGCTGTGAGCAGGGGGCAGATGTATCTGTGATCATGAGACAGAATGGCTTTGTCGATGTCGCTGTAAAGAAAGATCTTGCAGGACTTGACAGAGTTGTAATTGGCAAAAAGCAAATGCAGGAGGAACAGCATGTTTGATAAACTTGATGACTTGCTGATTCGTTTCGAGGAAGTTCTGAATGAACTCGGAGAACCGGGCGTGACAGACAACCAGGAACGTTTTCAGAAGCTGATGAAGGAACAGAGTGATCTGCAGCCTATCGTAGACACTTATACAGAATACAAGAAAAACAAAGAAACCATCCAGGACAGCCTTTCCATGCTGGAAGAGGAGAAGGATGAGGATATGCGCGAAATGCTCAAGGAAGAACTTTCCGATGCCAAGAAGCGCGTGGAAGATCTGGAACAGGAACTCAAGATCCTGCTTCTTCCGAAAGACCCGAATGACAGCAAGAACGTTATCGTGGAGATCCGTGCAGGTGCCGGCGGTGATGAGGCGGCGCTTTTTGCAGCAGAGATCTACCGTATGTATGTGAAATACGCAGAATCCAGAAGATGGAAGACAGAGATGATGAGTCTCAATGAGAACGGTATCGGCGGATTCAAGGAAGTCACGTTTATGATCCAGGGACAGGGTGCTTATTCCCGCCTGAAATATGAGAGCGGTGTACATCGTGTACAGCGTGTACCGGAGACAGAATCCGGCGGACGTATCCATACTTCCACCTGCACTGTAGCAATCATGCCGGAGGCAGAGGAAATCGACTTCCACCTGGATATGAATGATTGTAAATTCGACGTATTCCGTGCGTCCGGTAACGGTGGACAGTGTGTCAACACCACTGACTCTGCGGTACGTCTGACACATATTCCGACAGGAATCGTTATTTCCTGCCAGGATGAGAAATCCCAGCTCAAGAACAAGGACAAAGCACTCAAGGTACTTCGTTCCCGTCTGTATGAGATGGAACTGGCAAAGCAGCATGACGCAGAGGCAGAAGCAAGAAGAAGCCAGATCGGAACCGGTGACCGTTCCGAGAAGATCCGTACTTACAACTTCCCGCAGGGACGTGTGACAGACCACAGGATTAAACTTACTCTTCATCGCCTGGAAAGCATTCTCGGTGGTGACCTGGATGAGATCATCGACAGCCTGATCGCCGCAGACCAGGCAGCTAAATTAAGTTCATTAAATGAAGAAGAATAAAGGGAGGAACTTCAAATGAAAAAAACTGCACTTGTAATCATGGCAGCCGGAATCGGAAGTCGCTTTGGAAAAGGGATCAAACAGCTTGCACCAGTAGGACCTAATGGTGAGATCATTATGGACTACTCTATTCATGATGCACTGGAAGCTGGTTTTAATAAAGTTGTATTTATCATCCGCAAGGATCTGGAAGAAGAATTCCGCCGCGTGATCGGTGAGAGGATCGAGAAAGTTACAGAAGTTGCATATGCATTCCAGTCCCTGGATGATCTCCCGGAAGGATTTGAGAAACCGGCAGACCGTACCAAACCGTGGGGAACAGGCCAGGCAGTCCTTGCTGCAAAGGCAGTTCTTGATGAGCCATTCATGGTGATCAACGCAGATGATTATTACGGTAAGGAAGCATATGTCAAAGTCCATGATTATCTGGTACAGGAACAGCCAGAAGATGGAATCCATCACATCTGCATGGCAGGATTCCGTCTTGGAAATACCTTAAGTGATAACGGAAGTGTTACCAGAGGTGTATGCCACATCGAGGACGGTGCACTGGTTGGTGTTACAGAGACACACAATATTTTCAAGACAGCAGACGGTGCAGAAGCAAGAGATGACAATGGAAATGTAGAGAAACTGGATATCAGAAGTCTTGTTTCCATGAACATGTGGGGACTGACACCGGCATTCATGGATACTCTGGAAAAAGGTTTCGTAGATTTCCTTCAGAATGTAGAAGAAGGAGACATCAAGAAAGAATATCTTCTTCCGGAAATGATCGACCGTCTCATCAAAGACGGTAAGGCAAAAGTAGATGTACTTGAGACAAAGGATACCTGGTTTGGTGTGACTTATCAGGAAGATAAAGCTGCTGTAACAGCCGCATTCAAAAAACTTGTAGAAGACGGAGTATATCCGGCACAGCTTTATAAATAATTTAATCTGGGTCTAAGGAGAGTGACATAAGATGGGTAAATATTTTGGAACAGATGGTTTCCGTGGAGAAGCCAACGTACAGCTGACAGCAAATCATGCATTTCAGGTAGGCCGTTATGTGGGCTGGTACTATGGTCGTGATCACAAAGCAAAGATCGTGATCGGCAAGGATACAAGAAGAAGCAGCTATATGTTTGAATATGCACTGGCAGCAGGACTGACCGCTTCCGGAGCAGATGCATATCTTCTTCATGTAACGACAACCCCAAGTGTTTCTTATGTTGTCCGCACAGAGGATTTTGACTGTGGAGTTATGATCTCTGCAAGCCACAATCCATTTTATGACAATGGGATCAAGCTTCTGAACGGAAACGGACAGAAGATCGAAGCAGAGGTAGAGGCAAGGATCGAGGCATATCTGGACGGCAGACTGGAAGAACTTCCATATGCGACAAGAGAAGATATCGGACGTACCGTTGACTTTGCTTCCGGACGTAACCGTTATATTGGTCATCTGATCTCTATCCCAAGCTGTGATTTCAAGAATATCAAGATCGGTCTTGACTGCTCTAACGGAAGCTCCTCTGCGATCGCCAAGAGTGTATTTGACGCTCTTAGAGCCAAGACTTATGTGATCAACGATGAGCCTGACGGAACAAACATCAACAGAAACTGTGGTTCCACACATATCGAAGTTCTGCAGAAATATGTTGTAGATCATGGACTGGATGTAGGTTTTGCCTATGATGGTGATGCGGACCGCTGTATCGCAGTTGACCATAAGGGAAACATCATCGATGGCGACAAGATCATGTATGTCTGTGGAAAATATCTCAAATCACAGGGTAAACTTAAGGGAAATACAGTTGTTACTACGGTTATGTCCAACATGGGTCTGTACAAAGCCCTTGAAAGAGAAGGAATCAATTATGAGCAGACAGCAGTCGGCGACAAATATGTAGCAGAAAATATGATGGAAAATGATTACAGTATCGGCGGCGAGCAGTCCGGACATATCATTTTCAGCCGTTATGCAGCTACCGGTGACGGTATCCTGACATCTCTCATGCTCATGGAGGCATGTGTCGAGCAGAAAGCAACTCTCTGTGACCTTGCAAAAGAAATGAAAGTGTACCCGCAGATTCTCCGCAATGTCCGTGTGGCAGACAAGAAGACGGCAAGAGAAAATCCGGCAGTTGTAAAAGCTGTTGAGGATGTTGCAAGAGCACTTGGAACAGACGGCCGTATCCTTGTGAGAGAGAGTGGAACAGAACCACTGATCCGTGTTATGGTAGAAGCTGGTACAGAGGATATCTGTGCAGAGCATGTAAATCATGTGGTACAGGTGATGGAATCAGAAGGATTAATTGTAGAAGGATGAGAAACAAAAAGATCATATGGATGCTGGCAGCCGGTCTGGGAATGACACTTCTGACCGGCTGCGGCGGAGAAAATAAAAAAACATATGAGCAGGCAAATACAGACCTGGAACAGGGCAATTATGACTATGCGCTGAATGAATACCAGGCCTGTATTTCTGCTGGTTATAAATTATCCCAGTCTTACAGGGGCTCAGGAATCGTCAAACTGCGCACAGGTGATTACCAGGGAGCGATCGATGATCTGACAAGTGCCTTGAATGACGAAAAGACCGGCAAATCAGACCAGAAGGACATTCTGGAATATCGTGCCGCCGCAGAGCTCAAAGCCGAACTTTATGACCAGGCAATGGCAGACTGCCAGACTCTGGCCGAGGATTATTCATTGAATGCAAATGACTATTATCTGACCGGCTGCGTGGCTCTTGCCATGGATTCGTATGATGAGGCTTCTTCTAATTTCTCAGAAGCCTATGGAAGCGATTCTACCTATGAGATGGCGATCCAGATCTACGAGGCATATCTGACACAGGATATGGAAGCTGATGGCACGAGATATCTGGAAGCTGCACTTAAGACAGAGGCAAAGACAGCTGATGATTACTGTGAACGCGGCAAGGTCTACTATTATATGCAGGATTATGACAATGCCAGAACAGAACTTACAACAGCATCCGAAAAAGGCAGTACAGAGGCCGCGCTGATCCTTGGCATGGTATATATGGCCCAGGGAGATACTGCCAATGCCCGCAGCTTTTATCAGCAGTATATAGACGCAGACGGAGAAGATCCGGCGAAGGGCTACAATGGTCTGGCACTCTGTGATATCGCAGATGGAGATTACGACAGTGCACTTCAGAACATCAGCCAGGGACTTGGCGATGCGACATCGGATGAAATGCGTGATCTTCTGTTCAACGAGATCGTTGTCTATGAGAAAAAACTGGACTTTTCTACTGCACTTTCCAAAGCGCAGGAATATGTACAGACATTTAAGGATGACGAGGCAGCAGCGAAGGAACTGACCTTCCTTCAGTCAAGAGTCGGAAACCAGGCAGCGGCAACAGATACCAGTGAGGCAGATACTTCCGGTGAAAGTACGTCAGAGGAAGCGGCAGATACCGGCGTAGATGAATCTTCCGAGGAGAGTTATTAAGTTATGCAGTTTTATGAATTTAAGGAAACCCAGGAGAGGGTAATTCTCATTGGCGTTCAGACAGAAGTGGGAGACGATGTAGAAGCTTCTCTGGATGAACTTGAAGAGCTTGCCGAGACTGCCGGAGCAGAGACAGTAGCGAAGGTGATCCAGAACAGAGAGGCAGTCCATCCTGGAACCTATATCGGTAAAGGCAAGATTGAAGAGGTGGCATCCCTTTTACGTGCTCTGGATGCCAATGGAGTCATCTGTGATGATGAGCTTTCTCCGGCACAGCTGAACAATCTGGAACGGGAACTGGACTGCAAGGTTATGGACAGAACCCTTCTGATCCTGGATATTTTTGCAGGACGTGCTGTATCCAGTGAGGGTAAGATCCAGGTCGAACTGGCACAGCTCCGTTATCGTGCGGCGCGCCTCGTCGGACTCCGTGAGTCCCTGTCCCGTCTGGGCGGCGGTATCGGTACGAGAGGACCTGGAGAGAAGAAACTGGAAACGGACAGACGACTGATCCGTACCAGAATCTCAGCACTCAAGGCAGAACTTGCACAGGTGGAAAAACACAGAGAACTGATTCGTGGCAAGCGTTCCAGAGGAAATCTCAAGACAGCGGCGATCGTCGGATATACGAATGCAGGAAAGTCCACGCTTTTGAATACACTGACAGGAGCAGGGATCCTGGCAGAGGACAAGCTTTTTGCCACACTGGATCCGACAACGAGAGTGCTCGAACTCAAGGATGGACAGCAGATTCTGCTTACAGATACCGTAGGATTTATCCGTAAACTGCCGCATCATCTGGTAGAAGCCTTCAAGAGTACACTGGAAGAAGCAAAATATGCAGATTATATCATCCACGTGGTAGATGCATCCAATCCACAGGCAGAGCTTCAGATGTTCACAGTTTATGAAACTCTCCGGGAACTGGGAGCAACCGGCAAAAAGATCGTTACACTTCTGAACAAACAGGACCAGGTAACAGGAAGTGGTATCCGTGATCTCAAAGCGGATTATACTGTGAAATGTTCTGCACGAACAGGAGAAGGTCTGGATGAATTTAAGGACGTCCTTGCGAAACTTCTGGCAGAGGATCAGATCTATCTGGAGGAGTTGTACCCGTATAGTGAAGCTGGTAAGATCCAGAAGATCCGTGAGTTCGGAACCCTTCTCTCAGAAGAATATCGTGAAGATGGAATTTTTGTAAAGGCACGTGTACCGGCAGAAATCTTTGTTTCTGTGATGCCGAAATAATGTGCGAAAAGCCCGAAAATACGGGCAAAACCGGCAGATATCATAAGAAAAATACAACAAAAACAAACACTATATAGTTGTGAAATGATTAACATGACACAATATATAGTGTTTTTTATATATTGACGCAAAGGACATAGTTTGATACAATAGGTCTACAGCGCATGACAGGGAGGTATGGTGTAGCATGTTTCAGGTAGTTAAACGTGACGGAGAGATCGCAGACTTTCAGATGTCCAAGATCACTTCAGCCATTGACAAAGCATTTGACGCAAAAGAAAAAATTTACAGTAAGGATATGATCGATCTTCTCGGACTTCGGGTTACGGCAGACTTTCAGAATAAGATCCAGAACAATAAAGTAACCGTAGAGGACATCCAGGACAGCGTGGAGAACGTACTGATCCAGGCCGGATACAGCGATGTGGCAAAGGCATATATCCTTTATCGCAAACAGAGAGAAAAGATCCGTAATATGAAATCAACGATCCTCGACTACAAAGAAATCGTAGACAGCTATGTTAAGGTCGAGGACTGGCGAGTAAAAGAAAATTCAACAGTAACATATTCCGTCGGAGGTCTGATCTTAAGTAACTCCGGTGCAGTAACAGCCAATTACTGGCTTTCAGAGATCTATGATAACGAGATCGCAGAGGCGCACAGAAATGCAGATATCCACATTCATGATCTGTCCATGCTGACAGGCTACTGTGCAGGATGGTCTCTCAAACAGCTGATCCAGGAGGGCCTTGGCGGAATTGAGGGCAAGATCACATCTGCCCCGGCGAAGCACTTAAGCGTTCTGTGTAACCAGATGGTCAATTTCCTTGGGATCATGCAGAATGAATGGGCAGGAGCACAGGCATTTTCTTCTTTTGATACTTACCTTGCTCCGTTTGTCAAGGCAGACGGACTTGCTTATCCGGAAGTCAAGAAGTGCATTGAATCCTTTGTTTATGGCGTAAATACCCCAAGCCGCTGGGGAACACAGGCACCGTTCTCCAATATCACACTTGACTGGACCGTTCCGGACGACCTCGCAGAGCTTCCGGCGATCGTAGGCGGCAAGGAAATGGACTTCAAGTACAAAGACTGCAAGAAAGAGATGGATATGGTCAACAAGGCATTCATCGAGACAATGATCGAGGGTGATGCCAACGGAAGAGGATTCCAGTATCCGATCCCGACCTATTCCATTACGAAAGATTTTGACTGGTCAGATACCGAGAACAACCGTCTGTTATTTGAAATGACAGCGAAATACGGAACTCCGTATTTTTCAAACTATATCAACAGCGATATGAAACCGAGCGATATCCGCAGCATGTGCTGCCGACTTCGTCTTGACCTTCGTGAACTCCGCAAGAAGAGCGGCGGCTTCTTCGGTTCCGGTGAGAGCACAGGTTCTGTCGGTGTGGTGACGATCAATATGCCGAGGATCGCATACCAGTCCAGGACACCAGAGGAATTTTATCGCAGACTGGACCGTCTGATGGATATTTCTGCGAGATCACTGCATATCAAGCGTGAGGTGATCACGAAACTTCTGAATGAGGGACTGTACCCGTACACCAAGAGATATCTGGGAAGCTTTGACAACCACTTCTCAACGATCGGTCTTGTGGGAATGAATGAGGCTGGTCTGAATGCGAGATGGCTCGGATGCGATATGACAGATGAACGTACTCAGAAATTTACCAAAGAAGTTCTGACACATATGCGTAACCGCCTTTCTGATTATCAGGAGGAATATCCGGGAGAACTCTTTAACCTGGAGGCGACTCCGGCAGAGTCCACCGCATACCGTCTGGCAAAACATGACCGCAAACGCTGGCCGGATATCCGTACAGCAGGAAGCAAGGGCGACACACCGTATTACACAAACAGTTCCCATCTTCCGGTGGAATTCAGCTCTGATATCTTTGATGCACTGGATATCCAGGACGAGCTGCAGACACTGTACACTTCAGGAACCGTATTCCATGGATTCCTCGGAGAAAAACTTCCAGACTGGAAAGCAGCAGCATCTCTGGTACGCAAGATCGCAGAGAACTACAGACTGCCGTATTACACGATCTCACCTACCTACTCCGTATGCAAGGAACATGGCTATCTGAGCGGTGAACACTTCACCTGTCCGAAATGCGGCAAGAAGGCAGAAGTTTACAGCCGTATCACAGGATACTATCGTCCGGTACAGAACTGGAACGATGGTAAGGCACAGGAATACAAGAACCGTACTTTATACGATGTGATGCATTCTTCACTCAAGAAGGTACACACCAGCATGGTGACAGTGACAGAGGATGATGTCAAAGTAGAACCGGTGGAAACACATAAATACCTGTTTACTACAAGTACCTGTCCGAACTGCCGTATGGCCAAGAAAATGCTGGAAGGCGAAGAACTGGAGATCATCGATGCGGAGAAGAATCCGGACATGGCGCGCCAGTTCGGGATCATGCAGGCACCGACTCTGGTCATCACAGATGGAGAGCATCTTAAGAAATATGTGAATGCATCCAATATCCAGAAATATGTGGATGAAGAATTAGACTAAAATATCAGACCGTCAGAGGCACAAGAAATGTTTCTGACGGTTTACTTTTTGTATAAAGGTGAGTATAATGAAAAAAGTTAGTATATTTATACATACAGGACGAGGAGAGAGAAAATGATCAAACAGAATATCGTATTCATCGAAAACAAAGCAGGAAGCCTTCAGAAAGTAACAGGCCTCCTCAAAGAAGCAGGAATTGACATCTATGGATTTGCATGTTTTGATGCACCGGAATTTGCACTGTTCCGTATGGTGACAGACAAAGCAGATGAGGCAGAGAAGATCCTTACAGAGAATGGATATATGAACCGTGTGACAGAGGTCATTGCCGTAGACATCAAGGATGAAGTCGGCGGACTGAATGCTGTTCTTGAAGTTCTCGGAAACTGCAATGTAAACCTTGATTATATTTATACATCTTATCATAGAGGAAACAGTCTTCCGATCATGATCCTTCAGACAGACGATGTTTTTGTCACAGAAAACGTACTGACCAACAATGGCTTCCGTGTACTGAACAGTCTGGAGGGCTAAAGATCATCATGAACAGCACAGCTTTTAAGAAGGGACTCCATGACGGAGTCCCCATTGGTCTGGGATACTTTGCGGTATCCTTTACTTTTGGTATGATGGCGGTTGCAGGCGGGATCTCAATCGCCGCCGCCGTACTGATCTCGCTGACAAACCTTACTTCAGCAGGGCAGTTTGCAGGGATCGGAATTATTTTTGCTTCGGGATCTCTGTGGGAGATGGCACTGACACAGCTTGTTATCAACTTGAGATATTGTCTGATGTCATTCTCACTTTCCCAGAAACTGGAACGAGGTGTTTCTACAGGGCACAGACTGGCAGTTGCTTTTGGTGTGACGGATGAGATCTTTGGTGTCAGTGCCAGCCAGGAGGGGCGTGTCAGCCCATGGTACAACTATGGTGTGATGGCAGTTGCGATTCCAGGATGGACACTGGGTACTCTGGTCGGGGCAGTCTCAGGAAATCTTCTGCCGGATTTCCTGGTCAGTGCACTGAGCGTGGCAATCTATGGAATGTTCCTCGCAGTCATCATACCGCCGGCAAAGAAAAACAGAGCGGTATTAGGTGTTGTGATCGGAGCAATGGCAGTCAGCACCATCTTTGCAGTTGTTCCGGTCCTGAATAAAGTTTCTGCCGGATTTGTGATCATCATTACAACCGTACTGGTAGCCGGGATCGCAGCATATTTCTGTCCGGTCCCGGAAGAAAAGGAGGCGTAGGGAGATGAAACCAAATATATATGTTTATATCCTGGTCATGGCAGGTGTTACCTACCTGATCCGTATGCTTCCGTTAGTTCTTTTTAAGAAGGAGATCACAAGCCCGTTTGTAAAATCTTTCTTATATTATGTACCATATGCCTGCCTTGCAGCAATGACTTTCCCGGCGATCCTGACAGCGACTGCGGGTGGAATCCTTTCCGGTGTGGTAGGACTTGTCGTGGCACTGATCGTTGCATATAAAGAAAAGAGTCTTCTTACAGTGGCGCTGTTTGCATGTGCGGCGGTGTTTATCGCAGAGAGGATCATGGGATTTGTAATGTGAAAAACTATAATAGAAAATGTGTTACTGTTCACTCCGTTCACAGTAACTTGGTCAAAATCCATTCCAAATCACCTTCGGTGATGGGATTTTGCCCTGTATGTCTCGGGATTTTGCCATATTCATGGCAAAACACCTCGCGGGATACTACCTGTGAACAGTAACGAAAATGTCACATTTTACACAAATTGTGGAAGTTTTGTTGATTGACACAGTTTGGGGTGTATGATAGTATGATAAATGCATATATTATAACTTTATGTTGATTATATCGAATTAACTCGAATACATAGAGAAAAATATAATGCAGTTATTTGACGTAATAAAACAGAGGAAGGAAAGTACACAATGTTAGAAAATCTGAATTCATATCTTGATGATCCGATTGACGGAAACAAGCAGGATGATGAGGTAGAAATCGATCTGCTTGAAATTTTTTATGTATTGAAATCCAAATTTCTGGTTCTTCTGACAGTAGGACTGCTGATAGGCTGTCTTTGCGGAGTATTTACCAAATTTGCAATGACACCGGTTTATACCTCCACATCAAGCATTCTGGTTCTGTCTAAGGAAACAACACTTACATCTCTTGCAGATATTCAGCTGGGAACCAGCCTGACCAGTGACTATACAGTATTAATCAAATGTACTCCTGTTCTGGAGCAGGTAATCAAGAATCTTGAACTGGATATAAGCTCAGATGCTCTCAGAAACAGCATTTCCATAGAAAACCCTTCAGACAGCCGTATTCTGGAAATCTCAGTACAGAATGCAGACCCTGAAATGGCTAAAAAGATCGTAGATGAGATTGCCAATGTAGCTTCCAATTACATTGGAGATAAGATGGAGGTTATTCCGCCTAAGATTATTGAAACCGGTAAGATCCCGACTGTTCAGTCATCACCAAGCATGAAGAAAAATGTTGCAATGGGATTCATTCTTGGTATTGTGGCAGCTGCGGCAGTTGTAGTTGTGATCACGATCATGGATGATACTCTGAAGTCAGAAGACGATATTGCAAAATATCTTGGTGTTTCCGTACTTGCGGTTGTTCCGGACAGAAAAGATTATGTAAATTACAAAGGAAAGAAACGTAAGAAAAGAAGACATTGATTAGATGGAGGAAGTCTGTAAATGAGAAAAATTGCAATAAAAGATATCAGAAAGCAGGATTATTTTTACAGTGAATCAATTAAAACTCTGCGTACAAATATTCAGCTTTCCGGCAAGAGCATTAAGACAATCCTTGTGACAAGCTGTTTCCCGAATGAGGGAAAAAGTGATATTACACTCAGTCTGGCACAGGAATTGAGCAGTATTGGTAAGAAAGTTCTTCTTATTGATGGAGATATCCGTAAATCTGATTTTGTGATCCGGCTTGGAATAGAACAGGAAGTCTATGGTCTGTCACAGTTTCTCAGTGGACAGTCTGAGATCAAGGATATCATTTATTCTACAAATTATCCAAATATGCATATCATATTTGGAGGCCCGGTGGCACCGAACCCGTCCGGGCTTCTCAGTGAGGACCTTTTCCGTACTTTCATGAAGGAAATACGGAATTATTATGACTATATCATCGTGGATACACCTCCGATCGGAAGTGTCATTGATGCCGCAGTGATCGCGAGATATTGTGATGGTGGTATTTTTGTTGTTGAGCCAGGGGTTGTAAGCTATAAGATGGCACAGAAATGCATCAGGCAGATGGAGAAGAGTGGATGTCGTCTTCTTGGAGCGGTCATGAACAAAGTTGATACCAAGAGGGATAAGTATTATTCTTCCTATTACAAGCATTATGGTGGATATTATCAGAAGCTGGCAGAAACAGAACAGACAGACAACGCACAGTAAGAGAAAGCAGGTTAAAAGTGAGCTGGAATAGTAGAAGAAAAAGCAGTAAATTTGTAAATGTTCTTCTGGTACTTATTTGTATTGTATTGGTCGTGATTCTGGGGGGATTACTGATGACAAACCGTAAGGAAGTGCAGCAGGAATCCGAACGCCTGCAGGAATTATCTGAGAAGCAGGAAACAGGAATTGATGATTATGAAGCTGTAAAGGAACATGTGTCCGAGCTTGAGCAGGAAGCTGAAGAAGAAACAGAGGAATCAGATAATCCCGCTTCTAAGAAGGAAGTATCTGAAGCAGTAACACCGACGGAAGCACCGGCTTCTGATGAGGATAAAGCAGCCGATGAGGCAGACAAATCCTCAGAGTCCGGGGATACACAGAATACTGATAAAAGCAGTACAGAATCCAAGGACAGTGAGAAGAAATGAGAACTACGAGAAGACAGTCTTATAAACAGAGCAAAGCAGGAATGATCCTTGCAGTGATTGTGATCATTCTGGTGGCGCTGCTGGGAATTGGATATTTTCTGTGGCAGCAGACGCAGGGAGTCATGAAGACCGGTACAAGCGAAGAACAGAGTGAGACGGCTTCTACAGCAGCAGATCAGAATACTGTAGAGTATGAGGGAAATACTTATAAGTATAATGATCATCTGAGTAATTATCTGTTTATGGGAATTGATTCTACAGAAGAAGTCAGCGAGATGGAGAGTCAGCAGGATGCAGGACAGGCAGATTCCATTTATGTGGTTTCACTGGATCGTGCTACAGAGCAGGTACAGGTGCTTTCTATTCCACGAGATACGATTACAGAAATTGAGGTTTTTAATCCGTCAGGAACAAGCCTTGGAATGACAGATAACCATATCAATTTACAGTATGCTTATGGAGATGGCAAGGAAGAAAGCTGTGAGTTAATGAAAACAGCGGTTTCCAAGCTGCTTCATGATCTTCCAATCCAGGGATATTATTCCATGAATATCAGTGGTATTTCTGAGATTGGGAAGCTTGTAGGAGATGTGGAGATTGTTGTACCGGATGACAGTCTTGAGGAATACGATCCTTATTTTAAAGAAGGAGCAACCGTAGTCATCAATGGTGATAATGTAGAAGAGTTTTTACGTTATCGTGATTCAGGTAAGAGCCAGAGTGCACTGGTGCGTCAGCAGCGCCAGAAGACCTATCTGAAGGCTTTGGTTCCGAAACTTCAGGAAAAGACACAGACAAATTCCTCCTTTGTAGGTGATCTGCTGGATGATATCCAGCCTTATACTGTAACAAATATGGGAAATGACGTGTTTGTCAAACTCTTGAATGCAGCAGGAAACAGTACACTGGAAACACAGACCGTTCCTGGTGAAGGTGTAGAAGGGCAATATTATGACGAGTATCATGTGGATGATGATGCACTTTACAAACTGATCCTTTCTATGTTTTACAATAAGTTATAAAAGATATTTAGCACGTAAGTACTATTATCTAAATAAAAATCCAAAAGGAGAGATGAAAGATGAAGTTAACAAAACGTATCCTGGCATGTGTCGTTGCAATAGCAGTAATGCTTACTTCTGCTATGACTGTAATGGCAGCAGGAAGCATCAGCAAAGATGCAACAGCAGATGGCTACAAAGTTGTAGTGGTAATCGAGGAAACAGATATTTACAAAGAAATCAAAGAGCTTTATCCGATTATTGCTCAGGCAATCCTTGATGTAAATGAAGGAAAGATCACAATGACAGAGTTCGTTGAGAAGATCAAAGAAGAAGCAGAGAACGTTACAGACGAAACTATTAAAGAAAGCCTGTTAGACGTTGCTTCAAAACTTGAGAAAAAAATCTTTGTTACAGCTTTCTATACTCTGATTCCGGCAGAAACAACAGAGAAGAATGCAGACAATCAGTATGAAGTTGCACTTAATGTTAAGAACCTGACAAAAGAATTAACAGGAATTGAGGCACTTTCTTACAATGCTGAAAAGAAAACACTGGAAATCATTGAGATTCCAGAAAAAGATATCGATGTTGACAACCACATCATCAATATCAAGATGGATGATACATCACTCTTAGCTATCATTGCTGACGATCCGGAGGCTAAATAATTTAGCTTTTCAGACAGCATCAGATCTGAAATTACATAACGAAATAACAGAAGTCCTCTCAGAAATCCACACCAGGATATCTGAGGGGGCTTTTTTCTATGGCTGTATCTCGTTGTTGAGAAAGTTTCTCATAATAAACTACTCAAGTTGACAACCCGGGTAGTTTAAACTAACATAATACTAACAACGTTATATCAATATAACAGGGTATGAAAAGGAGACAATTATGTTTTTGGAAATAAGGGATATCAGGAAATCATTTGGCTCCGGGGACAGCAAGGTAGATGTTCTCAAGGGACTGGATCTGGATATTGAAAAGGGAGAATTCTGTGTGCTTCTGGGCCCGTCCGGTTCCGGTAAATCCACGCTCCTGAATATTATCGGTGGAATCGAGAGCGCAGATGCAGGAAGCATTTCCATTGAAGGTGAGAAACTGGCAGATATGAAAGAAAAGAAACTTTCCCAGTACAGACGGAAGCATCTGGGCTATATCTTTCAGATGTACAATCTGATCCCGAATCTGACTGTCCGTGAAAATATCGAAGTTGGGGCATATTTGAGTGACCGGGCACTGGATGTGGACGAGCTTCTGCATACACTTGGACTCTATGAGCACCAGAGGAAACTTCCGAACCAGCTTTCCGGCGGACAGCAGCAGAGAACTGCGATTGGACGTGCCATCGTAAAGAATCCGGATATCCTGCTCTGTGATGAGCCTACAGGAGCACTGGATTACAATACTTCCAAGGATATCCTGAAACTGATCGAGACTGTTAATCAGAAATACGGCAATACCGTCATCATGGTAACGCACAACGATGCGATCAAGGATATGGCAGACCGTGTAGTTAAACTGCGTGATGGCATGATACGTAAGAATTATCAGAATGAACATAAGATCCCGGCAATGGATCTTGACTGGTAAGGAGGCGGTATCATGAAAAATCCTCTGAGAAAAAGGATCCCCCGTGAACTCAAAGGGGAATTCGGCAAATATCTGGTCGTGTTTATCCTGATGGTTACGACGATCGGAATGGTATCCGGTTTCCTGGTTGCAGATGGCAGTATGATCCAGGCATACAATGAGGGATTTGAAAAATACAACATCGAAGATGGAAACTTCCGCACCGGAGAGCGGCTGTACCGTGGACAGCGCGAAGCGATCGAAGAAGAAGGCGTCAAAGTCTATGAGAACTATTATATAGAAGATACTCTCACCAATGGCAGTACGATGCGTTTCTTCAAGAACCGTACAGATGTCAACAAAGTCTGCCTGATGGATGGAAAACTGGCAGAAAAAACAGGCGAGATCGCAATCGACCGTATGTATGCGGATAACAATGACCTGAAGATCGGAGATACGCTGGAGGATGGAACAAAATCCTGGACGGTCACAGGGCTCGTTGCACTTTCCGATTACAGCTGCCTGTTTCAGAACAACAGCGACACAATGTTTGATGCAGTAAAATTTGGTGTTGGTCTGGTAACGGAGGAAGAATTTGACATTCTCGATCAGGACAAACTCCAGTATAACTATGCCTGGACTTACAATGAAAAGCCAAAGAGCGAGATCGAGGAAAAAGATGTTTCCGAAGATCTGATGAAGGCAATGGGAAAAGTAGTCACACTGGAAAATTTTGTTCCACAGTATCAGAACCAGGCGATCATTTTTACCGGTGACGATATGGGAAGCGATAAGGCAATGATGGTCATGCTTCTGTATATCATCATTGTGATCATGGCATTTGTATTTGGCATCACAACCAGCAATACGATCGCGAAAGAAGCCGGCGTTATCGGAACACTTCGGGCATCCGGTTATACCAGAGGCGAACTGGTCCGGCATTATATGACACTTCCTGTCATTGTGACGCTCATCGGTGCACTGATCGGAAATATTCTGGGATATACGGCATTCAAAGATGTCTGCGCCGGTATGTATTATGGAAGCTACAGCCTTCCGACTTATGTGACGATCTGGAATGCAGAAGCGTTTCTTCTGACAACTGTGGTTCCTGTGGTGATCATGTTTGTGGTCAATTATGCGATCCTGCATCATAAGCTGAAACTTTCCCCGCTCAAATTCCTTCGAAGGGATCTGTCCACAAGAAAACAGAAAAGAGCCCTTAATTTAAGCCCGAAACTCAAGATCTTCCACAGATTCCGTCTGCGTGTGATCTTCCAGAATATCAGCAACTATCTGGTGCTTTTTGTGGGAATCGTTTTTGCAAACCTGCTTCTGATGTTTGGACTATTGCTTCCGTCCGCACTGGATCATTATCAGATGGAGATCCAGAATAATATGCTGGCAAAATACCAGTATATGTTGTCTGTGCCGGTCAGTGTGATGGGAGGCAGCAATAAACTGGAAAGTATGCTGGATATGCTTCTTTTTTCACGTGATACGGAAACGGATAATGAAGATGCGGAAGAATTCAGTGCCTATTCACTGAATACGCTTCCGGGCAAATATAAGAGCGAAGAAGTGTCTCTTTATGGCATTCATGATGACAGTAAGTATATCGATGCGGATTTTTTGGATGGAGTTTATATCTCACAGGCATATGCAGATAAGTTTTTGCTGAAGCCGGGAGACACGATCACCCTCAAAGAAAAATATGAAGATGATGAGTATACATTCGAAATCGGCGGGATCTATGATTACAATGGAGGTCTCTGTATCTTTATGCCGCAGGATGAACTGAACCAGATGTTTGATCTGGGAGATGATTATTTCAGTGGCTATTTCAGCAATTCAGAGATTACGGATATCGACAGCAGCTACATTGGTTCCGTGATTGATCTGGATGCATTGACAAAGATTTCCAGACAGCTGAATGTATCAATGGGAAGCATGATGGGGCTGGTCAATGGATTCGCAATCGCGATTTATATGATCCTGATCTATCTTCTGTCCAAGATCATCATCGAAAAAAATGCACAGTCGATCTCCATGACAAAGATCCTTGGTTATACGAATGGTGAGATCAGCAGACTGTATATCATGTCCACGTCGATCGTAGTCATCCTGTGTCTCATCATCAGTCTGCCGATCGAGGCAACGGTGATGAAAGTCCTGTTCAGGGAAATGATGCTGCAGAGCATTTCCGGCTGGATCGCTTTATGGATCGACCCGATGATCTATGTGCAGATGTTTGTGGTCGGATTTGTGACCTACGGTATCGTTGCACTTCTGGAATACAGAAGAATCCGCAAAGTACCTATGAGTGAAGCACTCAAAAATGCAGAATAAACCGGAATAAAATTCGCACTTCATATTGTTAAAGCGTTAAATAGCTGTTATAATAAAAGGACGAAATTGTTCACGGAAAAGAATTCCATTTTGCGGAATATAGAATAGATAACAGAGGTGAACGGAAAAGAGGAAACGATATGAGCCAGTTAGATGTACTTAGAGAGAGCCTGGGACAGTGTGACGAGATCCTTCTGGATGCACTGCTCATGCGTAACAGAATTGTAGAGGATATCATGGTTTACAAGGAAGCCAACGATATCCCGATTCTCCAGCCGGAGCAGGAGGCAAAACAGAAGGAATGGCTTTCCAGAAGAATGGAAGGCAAGCGTCATAAGAACGAAGTAGACGCAGTATTTGAGGAGATCACCAGAAACAGCAAGAAGATCCAGGCACGTAAACTGTTTGATTACAATATCGTGCTGATCGGTTTCATGGGAGCCGGCAAATCTACAATCTCTGATTTTCTCCGGACAGTTTTTGCCATGGAAGTTGTTGAGATGGATCAGATCATCGCGGAGAGAGAGGGAATGTCCATCTCCGATATCTTCGAGACCTATGGAGAAGAATACTTCCGCAATCTGGAGACAGAACTGCTGATCGAGATGCAGTCCAGGAAAAACGTTGTCATCTCCTGCGGCGGTGGTGTTCCGATGAGAGAGCGCAACGTTGTTGAGATGAAGAAGAACGGACGTGTCGTTCTCCTTACCGCAAAACCGGAGACAATCCTGAACCGTGTCAAGGACAATCACGACAGACCACTCCTTGAGGGAAACAAGAACGTTGATTTCATCGCAGACCTGATGGAGAAACGCCGCGAGAAATACGAAGCTGCTTCTGACATCGTGATCGAGACAGATGGCAAGGACAAGCTGGAGATCTGCGAAGAACTCGTACACAGCCTCCGCACCCTGGATGCAGAGAGTAAATAAAGTCATAAAGTGACATAAATCTTTAGTCACATACAGATAACTATTGGCAGAGAATATCCCGCGAGGTGTTTTGCCATGAATATGGCAAAATCCCGAGACATACAGGGCAAAATGCTATCACCGAAGGTGATGTGGAATGCATTTTGACCAGACAGATTGCTATGAATGAAGTGAATAGCAATCTGTCAATAGCATAATTTTACTATCATTTATAAAGATTTTACTAAAATATCCAGATGAGTCCCATCTGGATATTTTTTTCGCAAAAATTGAAAGGTGCATCAAAAAACAGTCCATTTTGTTTAATATATCCATATGGTATTATAATCTCATCAAAAAGCTATACGAAATAGCTAATAAGAACGAATAAAAAATGGGAGGTTTCTTATGAAGAAAAAATTAGTTTTAGCGATGGCAGCAGCAATGGCAATCACATCCTGTGCAGTTCCTGCATTTGCTTCTGATGATGCAGCAGGCGGCGGAAAGATCGGAATTTCCATGCCGACACAGTCTCTGGAGCGTTGGAACAGAGATGGTTCTTATCTGGAAGAACAGTTCAAAGCAGCTGGCTATGATGTAGAGCTGACATACTCCGACAACGAAACAGACCGTCAGGTAAATGATATCCAGAACCTGATCTCCGATGGAGTTGACCTTCTGGTAGTTGCAGCTATCGATGGTGAAGCACTTAACACAGTTATGGATGAAGCTAAAGATGCTGGAATCCCGGTTATTTCTTATGACCGTCTGATCAAATCCGATGCAGTTTCCTACTATATTTCCTTCGATAACTACACAGTAGGTACTCTTCAGGGACAGTACGTAATCGATACTCTGGATCTTGACAATGCAGGTGACAAAACTTACAACATCGAGTTCACAGCAGGTGACCCGGCAGATAACAACGCTGGATACTTCTTCAACGGTGCTTACGATACTCTGAAACCTTATCTGGATGCAGGAACATTAAACGTAGTTTCCGGACAGACAGATTTCGACTCTGTTGCAACAGCTCAGTGGGATACACAGACAGCTCTCGAAAGAATGCAGAACATCCTCGCTTCCTACTATGCAGACGGAACACAGCTTGATGTAGCTCTTTGCTCCAATGACTCTACAGCACTTGGTGTTACACAGGCGATCGAGTCTGACTATGCAGGCAAAAATGACGTTCTGATCACAGGACAGGACGGTGACGAAGCAAACCTTGCAAACATCGTTGACGGAAAACAGTCCATGACCGTTTACAAAGCAGTTGCAAACGAAGCAGTCGTAACACTTGACCTTGCAGAAGCAATGCTGAAAGGTGACACAATCGATGAATCTCTGATCACAAACTCTGGCTGGGATTTCGATTGTGCATATGATACAGAATCCTATGAAACATCTGATGGAAACAAATGCCCATCCTTCCTGCTTGTTCCTACAGTTGTAACCAAAGACAACATGAAAGAAGAACTTGTTGACACAGGATACTACACACAGGACGATGACGGATACCTTCATCCAGCAGGCTGATACTTCCGCAGAGCCAGTAACTATCAACAAAAAACATAGAACTTGAATTAAATGGGCGGGGTGAATGCCCCGCCCGATCTTTTTGAAAGGGGGCGCCATTTTGGCAGACAATATTTTAGTAATGGATCACATTACGAAGGAGTTCCCCGGTGTCAAAGCTCTGGACAATGTAAATCTTGAGGTCCAGCGAGGAGAGATTCACGCGCTGATCGGTGAAAACGGTGCGGGAAAATCCACACTGATGAACGTATTAAGTGGTCAGTATCCATATGGAAGTTATACAGGTACCGTTACCTATGAAGGCGAGGAATGTAAGTTTAAAAACCTGAACGACAGTGAAGCGAAAGGTATCGTCATTATTCATCAGGAACTTGCACTGATTCCGTTGCTTTCTATCGGAGAGAATATGTTTCTCGGAAACGAGATTAAGAATAAAAGAGGTAGCATTGACTGGGACAAAACATACAGTGAAGCAGAAAAACACATGGCTCAGGTTGGACTCCATGAATCTGCACAGACGCTGATCAAAGATATCGGAACAGGTAAACAGCAGCTGGTAGAGATCGCCAAGGCATTTTCAAAGAAGGTTAAACTTCTGATCCTGGATGAGCCTACCTCTTCTCTGAATGATGAAGATGCCAAGATGCTTCTGGATCTTCTGATGGAATTCAAGAAAAACGGTCTTACCTCTATCATCATCACACATAAACTGAATGAGATCATCTATTGTGCAGACCGCTGTACGATCATCCGAGATGGTACAACGATCGAAACACTGACAAAAGGCGTAGATGACTTAAGCGAAGACCGTATCATCAAAGGTATGGTTGGCCGTTCCATGGATGACCGTTATCCGGCCAGAAAGCATAACATCAGCAAAGATGTCATGCTGGAAGTAAAGAACTGGACCGTACATCATCCGCTTTATCCGGAAAAAGTCGTAGATAACAATATTTCCTGTAAAGTACATAAAGGCGAGGTTGTTGGTTTCTCCGGACTGCAGGGTGCAGGACGTACTGAGTTTGCAATGTCCGTATTCGGAAAGAGCTACGGAAGCAACATCAGTGGTGAACTCTATATCAAGGGAGAAAAAGTAAACCTCAAGAATCCGCGTGATGCGATCCGTCATGGTCTTGCCTATGTAACAGAAGATCGTAAGACAAACGGTGTGATCCTCGGAGAATCTATTCGATTTAATACAACGCTTGCACGACTTTCCAAAGTCTGTGAAAAGGGCGTGATCAACACAGATCTGGAAGTGCACCTGGCTGATGAGATGACAAAGGAAATGGGAACCAAGACTCCTTCCAATGAGCAGAAGATCGGCAACCTTTCCGGTGGTAACCAGCAGAAAGCACTTCTCGGCAAATGGATGTTTACAGAACCGGATATCCTGATTCTGGATGAGCCGACACGAGGCATCGATGTAGGTGCAAAATACGATATCTATTGCCTGATCAACAAAATGGTAGAAGATGGAAAATCAGTTATCATGATCTCATCCGAAATGCCGGAGCTTCTTGGTATGTGTGACCGTATCTACGTTATGAGTGAGGGCCGTCTGGCAGGCGAACTCAGTGCCGAAGAGGCAACACAGGAACGTATTATGGCTTCGATCATGCAGGAGCAGAATAAGAAATAAGGTCGAAACGTGAATTCGATTCTACCGGGAAAGGGGTAAAAAAATGAAGTTTAATGTAAAAGATTTCTTAAGAAAATATACAATGGTCATTGCACTGGTAGTTGTATTTATCCTGTTCTGTGGCCTGACAGATGGAAGACTTCTGTATGCACAGAATATGTCAAACCTGATGCTTCAGAATGGTTACGTTCTGGTTCTTGCATGTGGTATGTTGTTATGTATCCTGACAGGTGGTAACATCGACCTTTCTGTAGGTGCTGTTATCTGTATGGTCGGCGGTCTTGCAGCCGTCATGATCGGTAACAAAGGAATGAACCCATATCTTACCATTATCATCTGCCTCGTTGTAGGTCTTCTGGTAGGTGTATGGCAGGGTTACTGGATCGGTTACAAACGTATCCCTCCATTTATCACAACACTTGCAGGTATGTTCATCTTCCGTGGATTTGGACGTCTGATCCTGGACAACAAGACTGTTTCTATTCAGGACAAAGGTTTCCTGAATGTATTTACATCCTACATCAACATTCCTGGACTTGACGACACAGCAAACTATTCTGCACTGATCGTTGGTATCGTAGTTGCAGTTTATGTGATCTTCAACGTAGTTCGTTCCAGAGCAAACAAAGCAAAAAGAGGATATCGCCAGAACACAGCATTTTCTGATTACAGCAAAGCAGTCATCATCGCAGCAGTTATCCTCTGGTACTGCTACAAACTGTTCCAGTACAAAGGTATCTCCATCATGTTCGTATGGGTTGTTGCAATCTGCCTGATCTACAACTTCATCACATCCAGAACAGCATTTGGACGTTACTTCTACGCAATCGGCGGTAACGAGAAAGCTACACAGCTTTCCGGTATTGATACAAACAAAGTTTACTTCATCGCATATGCAAACATGGGACTTCTTGCAGGTCTTGCAGGTCTTCTTTGTGCAGCACGTGTAGGTTCTGTAAACGGTAGTACAGGTACATCCTTCGAGATGGATGCGATCGGTTCCTGTTTCATCGGTGGTGCTTCCGCATACGGCGGCAGCGGTACTGTAGGCGGTGTAGTGATCGGTGCTCTTCTCCTCGGTGTCATCAACATGGGTATGTCCATCATGGGTATCGGTGATTCCTGGCAGTACGTAGTAAAAGGTGCCGTACTTCTTATCGCAGTTGTATTTGATGTATTATCCAACAGAAAGAACGGCTGATCGATCTGATCAGATTAACAAGAGGAGTCATTGTGCAAAAGCAATGGCTCCTTTTGCAATGCTGTCATAATTGTGTTACAATATGAAAAAATACAAAGGAATTATGATGAATTATGAAAAAATTTACACTGACAGTTTTTTGCATACTGGCAGGATGCATCTTTTTTCTCTCAGGGATCTGGGTCTACTTTCAGAAATCCATGGATAAGGTGGATCTGGGCGAAGGAGAATATGCAGCGAGTTATCAGAAGCACTATCTGATGATCTCCAATGACAAAGATACCCTGATGTGGCAGTCCATCTACCAAAGCGCCAGCGAAACTGCCAAAGAAGCCGATGCCTACGTCGAACTTCTTTCACCGGAACAGATGAAGAATTACACACAGGAAGACTGTCTGCGGATCGGGATCGCATCTCACGTTGACGGGATCATTCTTGAAGCAGACGGAAGCAAGGCCGAGCAGAAACTGATCGAAGAGGCTGCCCGCGAGGGAATCCCGGTTGTCACGATCCTTACAGACGATTCTGCATGCCGCAGGATCAGCTTTGTCGGTCTGAACAGTTATGAGATGGGAAGTGCTTATACTGACCAGATAGCAGGAATGCTGAATGAAAAAGGGACTACACAGATCCTGTTTCTTTCGACTTCCAGTTCCAAGACACAGGAGACCAATCTCGTTTACTACCAGGTAAAAAAAGAACTGGAATCCAGGAAAAAAACAGACCAGTCTGTCAATCTGTCAGAGTACTGTGTGGATAGCAGTGCAGATTTTGACACGGAAGAATTTGTCCGGGATATGTTTGTAAATGAGGAAAGTCTGCCGGATGTCCTGGTATGCATGGATGAAGTCGTGACGGAATGCGTATATCAGGCCCTGGTCGATTATAACCAGGTTGGAAATGTCAAGGTGATCGGTTACTATTATTCCGATGTGATTCTGAATGCGATCGACAAGGGGATCCTGTCCTCCACGATCGCGATGGATATGGATGAAGTAGGAAAATACAGTGTCAACGCACTGGAAGAGTATTTATCTCTTGGGCACAGCAACGGATATTACAGTGTAAATCAGCATGTGATCACAAAGGATAACACCGATGAGTACAGAACGGAGGGCGAAAAATGACAGAAAAAAAGGACACCCCTTCCGTAAATAATTCCATACAGACCAGACTGAGCGGAGTCATGCTCATGGTGCTTGTCTTTGCACTCGGGATCAATTTCTTTATTTTCAGTCAGATCCAGAATGCCGTTACCAGGATCGATGCGGTCTTTTCCAGCAATGTCGATGTGAATGAGCTTTCGGAAGCACTGGAACTTGTTGAGAACACAGTCTATGAATACCTGAATACAAAAAGTACCGAGACACTGGAAAACTATTACCGTTATGACCAGAATTACAAAAATCTGATCGAAGATCTCAACGACAAAAACATGGACAGCGAAGTAAAGATGCTCGAAAAAAACATCCGCAGGATGTCCGAGAGTTATCTGGATCAGACAAATGAGACAGTTCAGGCGAAGCGAGGAAGAAATGTAGAGAAATACAAGACTTCCTACGAAACAGAAAATCAGCTCTATGAATATATCAACACTTACATATACAAATTAAATAATTTGCGCTTTAAGACAAACTCAGCAAATTATCAGTTATTACTGTCATCGATGAATGTGCTGTACAGACTCTGCCTGATCGTACTGATCGTCGTCTATGTGGTTGGGCTTGCAGTGACGGTCCTTCTGGTGCGGAATATGATCCGCCCGCTGACCGCTCTTTCCAATACGGCACATGAGGTTGCAAAAGGAAATCTCGATGTTCCGCAGCTTCCTATTGTTATGGATGATGAAGTTGGAGTCGTGACGAGAAGTTTTAACCAGATGCTGGAGAGCATCCGCGAGAACATCGACCAGCTCAAGGAAAGCATGGAGCGGCAGGCGCAGATGAAGGAACGAGAGCTTATGATGGAGGCACACCTTAAGGAAGCACAGCTGAAGTTCCTTCAGGCGCAGATCAATCCGCATTTTCTGTTCAATTCCCTGAATGCAGGTGCACAGCTGGCGATGATGGGAGATGCGGACAAGACAGGTATATTTCTGGAAAAAATGGCGGATTTTTTCCGGTATAATGTGCGCAAGATGGAAGAAGATGCGATGCTCTGGGAGGAGATCGAGGCGGTAGATAATTATATCTACATCCTGAATGTGCGCTTTGCCGGAGATATTGTATATATCCGGGAAATAGATGAAGACATCGAAAACATCCGCATTCCAAGCATGATCCTTCAGCCGCTGGTAGAAAATGCCGTCCAGCATGGAATCCATGACTGCATGGAGACAGGACGCATTGTGATGTCTATCCACAGAAACCAGGATATGATCGATATCACGGTCAGCGACAATGGTGCGGGAATGACGGAAGAAATGATCGCGAAGGTTATGGAAGGAAGAGCAGTGCAGGATGAAGAAAACCGCTATTCTACAGGAATCGCGGTACATAATGTCATAGAAAGACTGAAGCTGTATTACAAACAGGAAGGACTTATGACGATCGAGAGTGACGGACCTGGAACCGGAACGAAAGTTCATATTGTCATTCCGATGGAAAAAGAGGAACTGGAGTAGCATAAGAAAGTGGAGGGGAAACAAAACAATGTATCGTATATTGGTAGCAGATGACGAGGGAATTATGCTGGAAGCTTTCAAAAGTGTGATATCCAGTACATTTGGGGACAGCTGTATCACAGAAACTGCCAAGACAGGAAGAGCAGTGACAGAAAAAGCAGAAACTTTTCATCCGGACATTGTCTTTATGGACATTCATATGCCGGGAATCAACGGGATCCAGGCAATGCGGGAAATACGAAAATTCAATACGACAGCACTTTTTTATGTAGTATCTGCTTATGACAAGTTTGATTATGCAAAAGAGGCGATCGATCTTGGCGTGGAGCGTTATCTGACAAAGCCGATCTCCAAGGCAAAGATCATCTCCGCGGTGGAAGAAGCCATCGAGAAGGTGGATAAGAAGAGAAATCAGAGAAGCAATCTGTTGAAGATCCAGGAAAAACTGGAAACGGTCATCCCTGTTGTGGAAAACAGCTTTGTAGGAAGCCTTTTGTTCCAGCAGGAGGAACAGACAGCAGACTACTACCGGCAGCTTCTGGATATCGAGGAAAAACAGGGCTATGTCATGGTCATCCAGTTTGGCCAGTCGTATGAAAATGGTAGGCTGATAAGCCCTGTCGGAATGAATGTGAAGGCACAGAGTTTTTATGATGAGCTGAGGGATGTGGTGAAATCCTCTTTTTCCTGTGCAGTGGGATCAGTGATGTCAAACCGTATTCCGGTGATCGTGCCGTGCAGCCTGCCTGAGAAGCCATATGAAGAAAGAATCGACCTCGTGGAACAGGCGAGAAATCTTGTGTCAAGGCTGGAAAACAGGATCGATGCCAGATTTCGTATCGGGCTTGGAAGGATCAGGCCTATGCGGGAATTGGAGCGCTCTTACCGTGAAGCACTCCGCGCGCTGAACGGAAGCAAGAGCAGAGTGATCCATATCGAGGACCTTTCGCAGAACGGTGTTTATGATGAGGAGTTTCCTGTCGATATGGAGAAACGGATCTTCCGTTATCTTGGTGACGGGGACGAAAAGAAATGTGTACAGGAGCTGAATACGTTCTTTGACTGGATGCTGGAGCATTACGCGGAGGATATGAACAACATCCGTCTGAAGGTTCTGGAATACATTATCTGGGGCGAAAAGATCGCTTTTGAGGCAGGTGCTGTCAACTATGGATTCAGCTACAGGCGGGATTATCTGGATGTAGCGATGGCATGCAGCGGTTACGAAGAACTCAGAAGCTGGTTTCTGGATAAGATGGTCAACATCTGCCGTTCCATCCGTGATCAGAAAGAGGAACAGTCGAATTCTGCTGTCAAAAAGGCAATGCTCTATATTCAGGAAAATTTCAGCAAGGATATTTCCCTGGATGAAGTTTCCGGTCAGGTAAATATCAGTCCTTATTATTTCAGCAAGATCTTCAAGGAGGAAACAGGAGAGAACTTCATTGAATATCTTACCAGGACCCGAATAGAAAAGGCAAAAGAATTTCTGAAACAGCCGGAAGTCAGCGTCAAAGAAGCCGGCGTAAAGAGCGGCTATACAGACCCGAACTATTTCAGCAGGATCTTTAAGAAGCAGACAGACATGACTCCAAGTGAATTCAAGACGAGGTACGGAAAATGAAAAAGAAAAGAGGGATAGCTCTTCTTATAACTGCCCTGATGTTTGTTCTTTGCGTGACAGGATGCGGAACACAGAAAATTGAGACAACAAAAAAAGAAACAACAGAAGAAAAAAAACTTCAGATCGGACTCAGTTTTGATTCCTTTGTGATCGAGAGATGGCTTCGCGACCGGGATATGTTCGTATCTACGGCACAGGGGCTTGGGGCAGAAGTAAATGTCCAGGTGGCAGGCGGTGATGTGGATGAACAGATCTCACAGATCGAATACTTTATCCAGAAGGAAATGGACGTGATCGTGATCATCCCGATCGACGGAGATGCCCTGTATGATGTGGTAAAAGAAGCGAAGGACAAGGGGATCAAAGTAGTCTGCTATGACCGGATGATCGCAAATGTGGATGCAGACCTCTATATCACGATCGACAATGAGATGGTAGGAACCCTGATGGGAGAGGCTTTGGTCGAGGCATGCCCGGACGGTGGAAATATCTTTGCGATCAACGGTTCTCCTACGGACAAAAATGTAGAGGAGGTAGAACTTGGTTTCCGTAAGGCTCTGAAAGGAAGCAAACTCAAGATCGTCTATACAGGATACTGTGATAACTGGCTAGCTGAGATGGCAGCAACGCATGTAAACAAAGGTCTTGAGGTGACAGACGACATTGTGGGCGTGATGTGCGGCAATGATGATCTGGCAAGCCAGGCAGTCAAAGTCCTGGCAGAAAACCGTCTCGCAGGACAGGTGGCACTGGTTGCGCAGGATGCAGACCTGGCAGCCTGCCAGCGGATCGTAGAGGGGACACAGACCATGACAGTCTACAAACCGATCGAGCAGGAGGCAAGCACAGCGGCGATCCTCGCAGTGGCACTCGGAAACAGTACAGACATTACCTCAAAAGACTGTGAGATCCCGGTCACAGAGACCACAGATGACGGTTCCGGCGAGATCCCATATTACAAGATCACACCGATCGCAGTGACGGCAGAAAACATGGATGAAGTCATTGTGGATGGTGGATTCCATTCAAAAGAAGATGTTTATCTGAATGTAAAAGAATAAAAATGCAACAAAAAAGGAACCTCGTACAGTGCTTTGGAACAGGCTGTGCGGGGTTCCTTTTTGAATGATTTGATTTAGATGACCGGCAGAAAGTTACTGCTCGATCCCTTCCATATAGGAATTATAGATATCAGGATTGATCTTTTCCCTGATGGAATCGTAAACGCCCTGAGAAGCCTCGCGGATCTCTTTGCGTGTTTCATCAGAAAGTTTGATGATCTGTGTTCCGCTGTCCTCGATCACGGCGACTTTGTCTGCGATTCTGGCATCGGACTGTTCTCTTGCGTATTCTGTGGCAAGCTGGGCAGCCTCTGTCATGATCTCCTGTTCATCCTTCGGAAGATCCTTGAAGAAATCGTCATTGACGATCAGGGAGATCAGATGCGGAAGATGGTTGGTTTCTACAACATAATCCTGCTGTTCATAGAGATTGTTGGAAACGATGACCTCGTATGGATTTTCCTGTGCATCGATGGTGTGCTGCTGCAGGCCGATGTACACTTCGCTGAAACTCATCGGGGTTGGGTTTGCACCAAGCGCTTTCCAGAAAGCAAGATGGTAGCTGTTTTCCATGGTACGGATCTTCTGGCCTTTGAAGTCTGCAAGGCTGTTGACCGGTTTGTTTGTACTCATAACACGGAAGCCCTGGTCTGCCATACCAAGAAGATGATAGCCGCCTTCGGTATAGACGTCGCTGATCAGGCTGTTGAACTGTGGATCGTCGATCTTTTTACGGCAGTCATCCAGAGAATCGAATACGCACGGAAGGTCAAATACAGCAAGGTCGCTCATGAAGGAAACCTGAGGTGCAGTATTCTGAACGACAAACGGAATGTCGCCGTCTGCACAGGTCTCCAGAAGGTCACGGTCACCGCCGAGGGTGGAGTTTGCGTAAACCTGAATCTTCATTTTGCCATTGCTTAAGTCTGAGACTTCTTCTGCAAACTTCTCAGCGAAGATCTGTGTTACGGTATCCTCCGGGCTGGCGGTTGCCAGCGGCCAGGAATAACGCTGTACTTCTTCATCGGAAGAGCCGCAGCCGGTAAGGGCAACGCTCAGGATTCCAGCTGCAGCCAGTACCGGGACTGTACGGAGGATACGACGGATTTTTTTGTCTGAATTATAAGTAGTAAATTTTTTCATCTTTCTCCTCCTATAAGATTCCAATTGAGATCGCCGGAATAAAAGTGATCAGAAGAAGGGCGATCAGGAAGAATACGATCATGGGCATGGCTTTTTTGGCGATTGCCATGACTGGAACATCGGTAAGAGAACTTGCAACGAACAGATTGACTCCAATTGGAGGAGTAACAAATCCGATGGCAAGGTTTACAACCATGATCACACCAAACTGGATCGGGTCCATACCGATCGCCTGCACGATAGGGAGCAGAATCGGTGTAAGGATCAGGATTGCCGGTGTGGTATCCATAACCATTCCGACAATCAGGAGGAACAGGTTGATGATCAGCAGGATTGCAACCGGGCTGTGGAAGTTGTTCAGGATAAATTCACTGACTGTCTGTGGAACCTGCATCAGAGTCAGGACTCTGGAGAATGCAGTGGAAGCAGCCAGGATGAAGAGAATCGGTGTGAAGGTACGGATCGCTTCCACCAGGATTCCCCAGATATCGCGGATATGGATGCTCTTGTATACAAAAAGGCTGATGATCAGTGCATAAAATACAGAGATAACAGCGGCTTCTGTCGGAGAAGCGACACCGCTGTAGATACATCCAAGGATGATGACCGGGCTCAAGAGAGCGAAGAAGCTTTCTTTGAGCACTTTCAGAAGTCCTTTGTCATGAAGCTCCTGAACTTCGGCATGAATCTTGGCTTTGTCCTCGCCGTAGCGTTTGCAGTGATAGATCGCATAGATCATGAGCAGGGCTCCGATCATGAGACCAGGGACGATTCCGGCAAGGAACAGGTCGCTGACGGAAGCACCGGATGCCATACCGTACATGATGAACGGGATACTCGGAGGGATGATAACCCCCAGGCCTCCGGCAACGGCAACGATTGCAGTGGAAAATGTCAGGTCATATCCCAGATTGGTAAGGATCGGGATGGTCATACTTCCTACGGCTGCAACAGTAGCCGGAGCAGATCCGGAAATCGCACCGTAGAAAAGGCAGGTTACGATAACGGCACACGGCATTCCTGCTGTGAATTTACCAAGAAAGTAAGCGAAAACATCGAATAATTTCTTGGAGATGCCGCCTTTTGCCATGATGATACCGGACAATACGAACATTGGGACGGCGAGCAGTGGGAAAGAATCCAGACCGCCGAACATCGCACGGATCAGATATTTGGCACCTACCGTAAAGGAAGGATCACAGATGGAAGGAAGAACAGATGTAATTCCCAGTGTGATCGATACTGGAACAGCGATGACCAGTAATAAAACAAAAATGATAAATAAAACAACGACTGGCATTAGTGTTCCTCCTCATTTGAATTCTTGATGGTGTTGATACGGTTGTCAATTCCTGCACCGATGGCCTGTTCAGCAGGAGATTCTGCATTTGCCTGGATGAAGGACTCTGGTGTGTTGCGCTCCGGGTGAGCCGGGTCAAAGACATTTTCACCTCTTGCTACGCGGAACTCGATGATCCAGCGCTGCAGGACGCGGAATGCGACCAGGATGAAAGATACGAACGGAGCCGCCTGAATGTAATACATCGGGATGCCGCAGGCCGGGGAAAGCTGTCCGCTGTGCACAGAAGACATCATATAGGACCAGGCAAACGGGATCATGTAGATAAAGAAGATGAGTTCGAAGGTGTGGTTCACAACCTTGAAGATCGCCTTGCCTCTGCGTGGGAAAATTGCAACAAACTGTTCGATCTTGATCGACAGGCATTTCTTGCTGCAGTAGCTGACGCTCAAAAAGCCGCACCAGATAAACAGGTATCTGGTGAGTTCCTCAGACCAGGACAGGGACATTCCAAGAACGTATCGGCATAATACCTGAATACCCATGATCAGTGTCATGGCGATCAGAAAAATGACCAGAATAAATTCTTCGAGGTTTTCGTCCAGCCAGTGAAGTGTTTTTTTCATGGATGACCTCCCTTAAAAGTAAATATAGATGCTTTTCCGCAATAACTGTTTAATGCTTTACAGTTATAAAAACACCAGTATTTCTATTGTAAATAAAAATACCGGCGTTTTCAAGAAGTAAATATTATATAATGCGATTTGGCTATATCGTTACTGTTCACTCCGTTCACAGTAACTTGGTCAAAATCCATTCCAAATCACCTACGGTGATGGGAGTTTGACCTGTATGTCTCGGGATTTTGCCATATTCATGACAAAACACCTCGCGGGATACTATCTGTGAACAGTAACGCTATATTACATAGCGCCATGAAGAAGTCCAAGGACTGTGTTCAGATCGTTTACTCCCATCTGTCCCGGTGCGGATGCTTTCTTTGCTGCACCAAAAGTCATGGAAGAACCAAATACTTCACCGCAGAGACGGCTGATAACGCCGGTGCCTGCCATGGACATTGTGATGATCGGTCTGTCTGCATAGTCTGTAGCCATTTCCTCTGTTGCAGCCAGAAGTGTGAGAACGTCTTTTTTGTTCTGTGGCATAACTGCGATCTTCGGAATGTCTGCGTTCATGTCCTGCATCTTGCGGAGACGATAGATGATGTCTGCTTTTGCAGGAGTTTTGAAGAAGTCATGGTTGGAAGCGATAACCTTAACGCCTGCTGCGTGAGCTCCGTCGATGATCTTCTTAACGATCTCATCACCTGTGAAGATTTCTACGTCAACCAGATCTACATATCCGGTCTGAGCCGCTTTGATGTTGAGTTCTGCGTATGCTTCCGGCTCGATCGCTTTCTCGCCGCCTTCTTTGGAAGTACGGAATGTCATAAGAAGCGGGATGTTTCCAAGAGCCTCACGAAGATCCTTGAGTACATCTTCAACTTTGGCAAAATCAAAAACGCCTTCAAACCAGTCTACACGCCATTCAACAACATCAACCGGAATAGAATCAAAGGTTTTTGCTTCTTCGATGATGTCTTCTTTTGTAACACCAACGATAGGAACGATGATCTTCGGTGCGCCTGCACCGATCTCGATATCACGGATTTTCACTGTATTCATGATTTTTGTCCTTTCTTATATATGATGTAACTTTATTTTAGTTCTCAGCTTCAGCAAGTGCAACCATTTTTTTGTAACGGATGTTTACGTACAGTCCGAGTACGACACCAACTGCGGTAAGAACGATGTTCATTGTCATAACCTGAGATGGCTGCATTTTGGATGCTGCTGTCAGGATGGTGTAGTTGCAGAGGGAAGATGCGATCATAACGAGCGCGGTTACAGTTCCCTTGATCTTAGGGAAGAGCATGTTGCATACAGAAGTTGCGATCTGCAGAAGTCCGCCTGCGCCTGCCCATCCGATGATGAATGCACCAGCGATCATAAGTGTCTGGCTCTGTCCCATAAGTACAACGATCAGAGTTGCAAGGCAGATAACCGGGTAGATCACGATGAAACGAACGTCTTTGATCTTTCTTGTGAGCAGTGCTGTTACAACAAGTGCGATCAGGGTTCCTGCTGAGTAATATGTCTGCATGATAGACGGGTCAGCCCAGCCTACGTTTTCTTTTGCAAAGTTCTGTGCACAGTTCAGCCATAACTGGAAAGTACCTGTGCAGGTGAATCCGATCAGGATCATAGCTACGGATTCAAGTGAGAAATGAGTATGTTTCAGGCTGTCGATAAGTCCTTCTTTCTTGCCGGCTGCTTTCTGGTCTGCATCCGGAAGCGGGAACAGGAATACCAGTACAAAAAGTACAAGGTAGATGATTCCACATCCGAAGAATAAACGGTTGTAGGAAGTAAGTCCTGTAGCAGTAGTAGCTACGGTTGCACCGAGTACGAATGGAAGCATCATCTGAGCGATAGCGATGAAGAATTTGATTCCCATTGTAGCAACGCCAGGAGCTTTGTAGATGATCTCGGAAACTGCCGGGTAGATACCTGTGTCAAGGAATGAGTTTGCGATACCGCCGATGATCGCGCATACATAAGCGATTGTGTATCCGCCGTTTGTTCCGGCATTAAATGCGAGTGCCAGACCGACCAGATAGATCGCATAGGAAGCACTTCCGATCGCTGTGGAAATACGGCGTCCTAATTTGTCTGAAAGCGGGCCTGCAAAAGGAAGGGCGATCAGTCGTCCAAGACCTAATGCTGCTGAAATTGCGGTGATTGCCATGGCTTCCACACCCCATGCGGTTGCCAGAGCTTCCTTAATAACTGCCTGTCCTAAGATAGAACATCCAACACCGTGGATAAAATAGTTCAAGTACAGGATCAATGCACTTGGCAGGTACTTTTTGTTCATGGTTCTCTCCTTTTCCTGTGAAACATTTGTTTTTTTACTTGTGTTTTGTTCTGTCACAAACAATGAATGCCTTTTTTTAATGAAAAGCTTTTATCAAAAGCCTGTTAAAAAAATAACATTTATCTGTATTTTAACAGGTACAATTCGTGTAGTCTAATGCTTTTAAAGCGAAAAACCAATGCATTGAATGCATTAATATGATATACTAGGAACAAAATAATTATTGCGTATAGGAAACATCCCGCGAGGTGTTTTGACATGAATATGGCAAAAACCCGAGACATACGGGGCAAAATGCCATCACCGAAGGTGATTTGAAATGCATTTTGACCAAGTTACTGTGAACGGAGTGAACAGTAACACAAAATTATAATGATTAATGAAAGTAGAAATCCGGGACAGGATATTGGGGAATATATTTATATAGGAGGAATCGATCATGACACTGAATCAGATCTTGTATTTTCAGAAGGTCGCACGGCTGGAAAATTATCATCAGGCAGCAGAAGAACTGTATATTTCGCAGCCGTCTCTGAGCCGTTCCATGGCAGCCCTCGAGAGCGAGCTGGGAGTTGCTTTATTTGAAAAAAAAGGCAGGGGCGTAACACTTACAAAAGCGGGCAAGCTTTTTCTGGAACATGCAGACAGGATCGCCGGAGATTGTGATATTGCGGTAGGCAAGATGCAGGAACTTTCTTCGGATGGCGGAAAGATCGATATCGGTTATATTTTTCCGCTTGCGGGGCATTATATTCCTCATAAAGTAAGGAAATTTCTGAACCAGGAAGAGAATAAGAATGTAGTCTTTAATTTCTGGCAGAATCACACCCCGGCAATTGCCGAAAAGGTCCGTACAGGCGAGCTGGACGTTGGTTTCGGCGGTTATCTCAAGATGGATGATATGGAGTTTTTTCCGCTCAGCGCGCAGGAGCTGGTGGTCATCACGCCGAAGGAACATCCCCTTTCAGAGATGCAGGAAGTTCCGCTGGTGGAACTGGATTATTACCCGGTGATCGGCTATGAGAGTGCATCCTGGATGGGAACTTATGCCAAGTATCTGTACAGGAAATATCAGGTAAATCCGAATACGATCGTGGAATGTCCGGATGAATATTCTATAGTATCTCTGGTAAGGGAGAATTTTGGTATCGCACTGATGCCGCAGACGGATATCCTTCTGAATGCAGACGGCATTAATATCCACAAGATCATGGGGCTTGAGATCTACCGTCAGGTCTTCATGTTCTGGATGAAAGACCGTTATCGTCTGCCGGCAGTGGAGCGTTTTATTGAATATATGAAGACACAGCAGGCGGAAGATGCAAATGATACCGAAAACGTATCAAAAATTTATCTGAAAGATATTGTTAATTTTTAATACAAAGAGTTATGATAAAGGTGTCACAAACAAAGGATGGCCACTCACGTTATGAATATGATGTTAAATGAATAAGGAGATTATTTCATGAAGAGTGAATACCCAAAGATTTTTGAACCTATAACAATCAAAAGAACTACTATCAAGAACCGTATCGCAATGACCCCGATGGGAACAAACTACGGTGAGACAAGCGGTGAGATGAGTAACCGTCACATGAATTATTACTCACTCCGCGCAAAAGGCGGCACAGGCCTTATCATTCTGGAAAATGCCAACATTGAGTATCCGGTAGGATCCAACGGCACCAGCCAGATCCGTATCGACCACGACAGCTTTATGCCGCGTTATTATCAGCTCGTAGAAAACCTTCATAAGAATGGTGCTACGGTAGCAATCCAGGTAAACCACGCCGGAGCTTCAGCCTCTTCTGCAAGAACCGGAATGGAAACCGTTTCTTCTTCCAATATCCCGACAAAGGCCGGCGGAGAAGTTCCGCGTCCGATGACAAAGGAAGAAATCCTTACAACTGTTAAGAAATATGGAGAGGCTGCAAAGCGTGTCCAGGCGATCGGTTTCGATGCGATTGAGATCCACTGCGGACATTCTTATCTGATGAGCCAGTTCATCTCCCCTTACTATAATAAGAGAACAGACGAGTTCGGAGGTTCCGTAGAGAACCGTCTTCGTTTCCCGCGTATGGTACTCGAAGAAGTTCGTAAGAACGTAGGACCTTGGTTCCCGATCATCGTTCGTATCTCCGCAGAAGAGAGAGTACCGGGTGGAAACACTCTGGAAGACACTCTGGAATATCTGGAATATCTCGATGAGTTCGTAGATATGTACGATGTTTCCTGTGCCTTGAACCCATCTCTTCAGTATCAGATCGACTCCAACTACCTTCCGGATGGATGGAGATCCTACATGGCAAGAGCCGTAAAGGACAAATTCAAGAAACCGGTTATCAATGCAGGTAACTACCGTGATCCTAAGATCGTCGAGAAAGTTCTCGAGAGCGGCGACGTAGATATCGTCGGAATGGGACGTGGTCTTATCGCAGAGCCAAACTGGGTTAAAAAAGTTGAGAACGGCGAGGAAGATCTTCTTCGTAAATGTATCTCATGTAATGTTGGATGTGCCGGAAACCGTATCGGCGTTAACCGTCCGATCCGTTGTACAGTCAACCCGGCTGTACCGGAAGGCGATATCTATAAAGCACTCAAAGTCAACAAGAACTGCAATGTTGTAGTTGTTGGTGGTGGTACAGCAGGTCTGGAAGCTGCATGTACAGCAGCAGAAGTAGGCTGTAACGTATTCGTTCTGGAGAAAAAGGATCACCTTGGAGGTCTCTCCACATTTATCTCAGACCTTCCGAGCAAGACCCGTATGAAAGATTTCCCGAAATATCTGGAAGCCCGTGCAGCCAGACTGAAGAATCTTTATGTTTTCCTGAACACAGAAGCAACTGTTGACAAAGTAAAACAGTTCAAACCGGATATCGTTGTAAACGCAACAGGTTCTGTACCGCTTGTTCCGCCGATCAAAGGTCTCAAAGAAAACATCGAGGCCGGAAACGTGGCTACGATCTTTGATATGATCAACAACCTGAACGCCGGCAAATATCCGGATGAAGCCTGTAAGGGCAAAAAGGTCGTTGTAGTCGGCGGTGGATCCGTTGGACTTGACGTTATCGAATATTTTGCACCTCGCGGAGCAGAGTGTACGATCATCGATATGCTTCCTCAGATCGGTATGCTTGCAGACCCGATCACCAAATGTTCCATGCGTGAGACTCACGACAAATATAGTGTTAAGGAATATGTAAACACAGCACTTCAGGAAGTGAAGGAAAATGCATTCACAGTAAAACTTCCGGACGGACAGATCAAGGATATGGAATTCGACCTCGGCTTCAACTGCCTTGGAATGCGTTCCAACAACCCGGTACTTCCGGAACTTGAAGAAGCTTTCAAGGATACAGATACTTATGTATACACCATCGGTGATTCCGTTCGTGCCCGCCGTATCATGGAAGGTACCATGGAAGGCCGTGCAGTACTGAACGTACTGGAGTCTCAGGGATTCCTGCATCTGGAACCACTTGAATAAATGATACCAAGGGAGCAAAGTTTTTATTAAAAAGAAAAGAGGAAAAAATCATGCCAAACGTAACAGGACATACAGAATTAGTAGGATTAATGGCTTACCCGATCCGTCACACACAGTCTCCGACAACTCATAACCTCGCATACGACAAAAACGGCGATGACGTTATCCAGCTTGCATTTGAAGTAGACAACGATTCCCTCAAAGACGCTGTTCAGAGTATCCGTGCTCTCAAAATGCTTGGATCCAACATCTCCATGCCGAACAAAACTGTTGTTCACAAATATCTGGACGAAGTTGATGAAGCTGCCAAATTATGCGGTGCTATCAACACAGTTGTAAACATGCGTGACGAAAACGGACAGGTTACAGGAAAGCTCAAAGGCTACAACACTGACGGTATGGGATACTGGCAGGGACTCAAAGAAGAAGGCATTGATTTCAAAGGAATGAAGATGGTTCTGATCGGAACCGGCGGAGCTGCTACAGCAATCGCAGTACGCGGAGCTCTTGACGGAATCGCAGAGATCGAGATCTTCAACATCAAAGATAAATTCTACAGCCGTGGAGAAGAGATCGTTGACCTGATCAACAAGAACACAAACTGCAAAGCTACAATGAATGACCTTGCAGATCATGACCTCCTCAAAGAAAAAATGCATGCAGCAGATCTGTTCTGTGATGCAACAGGTGTAGGAATGCACCCACTGGAAGACCTTTCCAACATCCCGGACACTTCTTTCTTCAAGAAAGATCTGATCGTAACTGACACAGTTTACGCACCACGCGAAACTGTTATGATGAAACAGGCAAAAGAAGCAGGATGCGAAAAAGTTTACAATGGTATGAGCATGATGCTGTTCCAGGCACTCATCGCCATCAAACTTTACACTGGAAAAGATACTCCGGTAGATTACATGAAAGAAAAACTTGGAATCTAAATAGAAACCAGGAAAGCCATGGGGACGAAACTTCGTCTCTGTGGCTTTTTTAATGTTTTACTTGCTTTATCACTTTAAAGTGTGTATAATGAGAGCTATATACAGGTGAGCGAAATCGCCAAATTTTGATACGCGGAAAGGAATATGGATTATGTCAAAACATATCACAGGACACACCGGATTATTATGTTTACTTGGAAGCCCGGTCGCACACAGTGTTTCTCCGGAAATGCACAATGAAGCATGCGATCAGCTGGGGCTGGATTATACATATCTTGCATTTGATGTACCGGAAGATAAGATGCCGGAAGCAGTTCAGGGTCTTCGTACCATGGGCGCAAGAGGCTGGAACATTACCATGCCAGGTAAGAATATCATGTGTAAACTTGCAGATAAAGTATCTCCTGCATCTGAGATTTCAGGAGCATGCAATACGATCGTTAATGATAACGGCGTGCTGACTGCTTACACAACAGACGGTGTTGGATTTATGAGAGCAGTTGCTGAGAACGGTGTAGATATCATCGGCAAGAAAATGACTCTTCTCGGTGCCGGCGGAGCAGCAACAGCAATTCTGGTACAGGCTGCACTGGATGGTGTTGCTGAGATCAACGTATTTAACGTAAGAGATAATTTCTTCGGAAGAGCTGAGGAGATCGTTGCGAAGCTGAATGAGCGCACAGAGTGCAAGGTAACTCTGCATGACTTCTCAGATCCGGAAGTACTTCGTGCTTCTATCGCAGAGAGCGCAATCCTTGTAAACGGTACTTCTGTTGGAATGGCTCCGAATGTAGACAGAACGATCATCACAGATACAAGTATGTTCCATAAGAATCTGTTTGTATTCGATGTAATTTACAATCCACAGGAAACAAGACTGCTCCGTGAAGCAAAGGAAGCTGGATGCAAGACTGGTAATGGTATGTACATGCTGCTGTATCAGGGAGCTGCGTCCTTCAAGCTTTGGACTGGTGAGGAGATGCCGGTGGAGATCATAAAGGAGAAGTATTTCTCTTAGGAAGAGGAAATGTTTGGCTTGAGAAGCCGAAAATAATCGCCAAGGGGACTTCGCAGTCCCCTCGGCACACCCCTCGCCTGGGCTTTCGACGGGACGAATGGTAGTAGGAAAGATACAGAGTTCTTCGTTGTGGAGGACGGGAGGGTGTTGACTTTACTGAGGTTGAGAATTGTGAGGTTATGATTGAGTTAAGGTGGTTTTCGTAGAGGGTGATGCCATCTTTTTTTTGTTTCTTTTTTTATTTGTAGTGGTGAAGATGGAATGGAGGTGTAGGAGAATGGAATCCAGATCAGATGAACTTTATCATGTGTTGTGCGAAAAGGGGTATCCGGACGACTTTTGCCGGGAAATTGCTTATAGGCAGATGAATACGGATTATACGGCTACGCGGATGTTAGGCTACCTCTACCGGGTCTCTGATCCCCGCCCGGAGGACGTAGTAGACGAAATGCTCGCAATCCTGATCGACCGCGAAGCGATTATCAAAAAGAAAGAACTGGAGCACGCTCAGGCAACTATAAATCACGTTTATCGAGAAGGACTGTGAAAATATGAAAACATTAGAGCAATTCAAAGCAGAACAAATGACAGATAGGGAATTCGCTACGAAGTACGAAAAGATTCGCCTTGAACTTGAGAATGAAAAAACAAAAATAGAGGCAGAATATGAATTGAAAAATAATGTGGAATAATAAGAAAAAAGCACTGAAATCATGATGATGTCATGAGTTCAGTGCTTTTTTCTGTTACAGACTACTTAAGAAATGAAAGATCAATCTCCCCATCAAACACCGTAGTAGCCGGTCCTGTCATATATACAAGGTTTTCCTGGCGGTTCCAGAGGATCTGGAGGTTGCCGCCGAGGAGTTTGACGGTGACTGGTTCGCCTTCGTCAACGAGTCCGTTCAGGGTGGAGGCTACGGCTACGGCGCAGGCACCGGTGCCGCAGGCGAGGGTTTCGCCGGAGCCACGTTCCCAGACACGCATCTGAAGTGTGTGGCGGTCAATGACTTTGACAAATTCTGTATTGATACGGTCCGGGAAGTCAATGTGGTTTTCGAATTTCGGACCGATTTTTTCGATTTCGAGATTGTCAATGTCATCCATATATACGATCGCATGTGGATTTCCCATGGAAACACCTGTGATACGGTAAGTAGTACCATCTACATCCAGCGGTTCGTCGATGACCTGTTCCTTGCCGGAAACGATCGGAATCTGGTTAGCGGTCAGAATCGGGGATCCCATGTTTACTTTAACGAGGGCAACCTTGCCGTCATCTCCAAGTGTCAGATCCAGATACTTAATTCCGCTCTTGGTTGCAACAGAGATGCTGGTTTTGTTGACGATGCCGTAATCATAAGCATACTTGGCAACACATCTGATTCCATTTCCGCACATAGCACCCTGAGAGCCGTCGAGATTGTACATATCCATCTCACAGTCTGCCACAGCAGACGGTTTGATCAGGATCAGACCATCTGATCCGATTCCGAAATGGCGATCGCTGACGAATTTTGCCACCGCAGACGGATTGTTTACTGTTTCCTTGAAGCAGTTCACGTATACATAATCGTTGCCAATCCCGTGCATTTTTGTAAATTTCATATAAATCCTCCTGTTTATTAAATATTCTCCCCATTCGTTGCAATATCTTTAGTAAAACGCTGGATAAACTTTCCAGCACCATAGAACCATAGTATAACGGAAAAATGTTATAGTTTTGTGAAGATTAACTAAAAAATACTCAAAATTCTTATGAATAACGCCTAAACACTTTCTATAATAATCCGGAATCTACGGAACCAGCTCCTGCATCTGCGGAAACGGTCCGAGACTGCGTTTCAGAATTCCAGTCACCTGTGCGATCAGAATACCATAATTCGTGATCGGCACTCCCTGATCCTGGCAGCAGGCGATGCGGTATTTCATTTCGCGTTCATTCAGCATGCAGCCGCCGCAGTGAACGACCATTTTATAGGAAGAAACATCATCCGGGAATTCTGTGCCGGAAGTAAATTCAAATACAGGTTCTTTTCCTGTATAGTTTCGGATCCACTCAGGCATCTTGCAGGTTCCAATATCTCCACATTGACGATGATGCGTACATCCTTCTGCAATCAGGATATGGTCGCCATCCTCGATAGAAGAAAGTGCGGCAACGCCTTTCAGCTGTGTCTCCAGTTCTCCTTTATATCTTGCAAAAAGAATAGAAAACGAAGTCAGAGTGATATTCTCCGGCACATCTTTTGAAACACGCGCAAATGCCTGGCTGTCAGTGACAACCAGTTTCGGACAGACACCCTGCGCCAGAAAATGATCCAGAGTACTTTTTAACTCCGTATCCCGCACAACAAGGGAAAGTGCGCCACGTTCCAGAATATCACGGATCGTCTGCTGCTGCGGCAGGATCAGACGGCCTTTCGGTGCGGCCTTGTCGATCGGGACGACCAGGATCACCAGATCCAGAGGCTCAATCAGATCCTGGATCAGTGGATACTGGTGTGTATCTTCCGGTTTCAGAGTGGCGATCTTTTCTTTCAGTTCCTGGATGTTCATGCCATCAGCTGCACTGACCAGAACTTCCCCGGCGCGAACTGACATTGCGAGATTCTTGATCTTTTCGACAGAAAGAAGATCAATCTTATTGTAAACAACAAGATACGGAATGTGCTTCTCATGGAATTTATGAAGAAGCGCAAATTCCTCTTCACCCTTTCCAGTGGTGCTGTCCACGACCAGGATCGCAATATCCGTCTTGTTCAGGACCTGATAGCTTTTGCGCACGCGAAGCGCACCAAGTTCGCCCTCATCATCAATCCCCGGTGTATCAATGACGACCACAGGACCAAGTGGCAGCAGTTCCATGGATTTGTATACAGGATCCGTCGTAGTTCCCATCACAGAAGAAACGATCGCAAGATCCTGCCCGGTCACAGCATTGATCACACTCGATTTCCCGGCGTTCCTTTTTCCAAAAAAACTGATATGTACACGTTCAGAAGCCGGTGTCTGATTCATTCCCATAATTCTTCCCCCTTTACCTTAAAAAAGATTACAGAAAATAATCCGAAAAAACAGGGAAAATTTACTGCAATATTTTAAATTATGAAAGTGTTTCTTTCTATTATAAGAAAATACAGAAAAATATGCAAGTATGAGAAGTGCATTTCTGCGTAAAAAGCGACAATGCTAAAATTTTTGTACTGCACTAAAAGAAAGAATTGCTTGTATTTTCTGCAGATTATGATACAATAAGAAAAATGAAGAGGAATTATGCATTTTTCCTGCATAAATATTCCAGGAAAACGAGGAGGAAAAGAAGATGAACTTAAAGAAAATCACAGCAATCGCTCTTGGTGCAGTTATGGCTGTATCTATGGCAGTACCGACATTTGCAGCAGACGATGTAGAGACCGTTACAGATGGCAAACTTACAGTAGCAACAAGCCCGGACTTCGCACCGTATGAATTCTATTCTATCGATGATGACGGCACCCCGACACTGGCAGGATTTGACATGGATCTGGCTAAGTATATCGCAGACAAGATGGGACTGGAACTGGAAGTAGTTCCGATGGACTTTGACGGTGTATTAAGCGAACTTGCTCAGAAGAACGTAGACCTTGGCATGGCTGGTCTTTCCCCAGATCCGGCACGTGAGGACGCTATGGATTTCTCAGACCTGTACTATCAGGGGGGACAGTCCTTCGTAACTGTCAAAGACAAAGCAGATCAGTTCAAATCTCTTGAAGATGCAAACAACAAGGATTACTCCATCGGAGCACAGACAGGTTCTATCCAGCTTGATCTTGCAAACGAGAACACACCGGATGCTGATATCGTATCTCTTCCTAAGGTTACAGACCTTATCACAGAGCTTCTGACAGGTAAGATGGATGGTGCATTCATCGAGACAGCAGTAGCAGAGAGCTATCAGAAGAACTATCCGGATCTTGTGATCGTATGTGATGTACCGTATGATACCGTAGGATCTGCAATCGGTGTTTCAAAAGGAAACGATGCACTTCTCAAAGCTGTAAACGCAGCGATCGCAGATGCACTTGATGACGGTTCCATGGACAAATTCATCGCAGATGCAACAGAGCTTGCAGCAGGTCAGACATACGAAGGAACACTGGACGACAACGGTGCAGTCCCGGAGACAGATGACACTGCAGAAGATGCTGAATAAGCAGATTAACCTGACTGCTAATACAAGCAATGGATAATGGATTCCTCCCCAGAACTGATGGGGAGGAATTTTGCTGACGATCAATTTATTACATTATTAAGAAAGGAATTTTTATGGACAGTTTTATTAAATTATCTAATTTTGGCAAAATTGCCCCATATGCACAGCTGTTCAGACAGGGACTTCTGGTAACTGTACTGTTATCCCTGTTCACCGTTGCGATCGGTTTTGTGCTCGCACTGATCCTTGCGCTGATGCGTATGTCAAACATCCGTCCGTTCCGCGCTCTCGCAGTAGACCGTAATGGACATCTGAGAGAGGGAGGACCGCTGGTATGGCTGTCCAAATTCAATCCCCTTTCTTTTATCGCAACTGCATATGTTGAGATCCTTCGTTCCACACCTGTACTGGTACAGATCTTCATCATCTACTATGGTGTGTTCGGAATGATCGACCTTCCGTCTTTCCAGATGTTTGGATTTATCAAATTCAACAGATTTTTCCCTGGTGTCGTTGCACTTGGAATGAACTCCGGTGCTTACCTTTGTGAGATTATCCGTGCAGGTATCCAGTCCATCGATCAGGGACAGACAGAGGCAGCCCGTTCTCTGGGACTTTCCCAGACAATGAACCTGCGTTACATCATTCTTCCGCAGGCACTCAAGAATATCCTTCCGGCGATCGCAAATGAATTCGTTGTTATCATCAAGGAATCTGCGATTACATACACCATCGGTGTACAGGATATCATGTCTGCAGTAAACGCAGTCAAAGGTGCGACCTTTATCATCATCGAGCCTCTGCTGGTAGCAACAGCAATCTATTTCTGCCTGTGCTTCCCGACCTCCAAACTGATCGCATATTTCGAAAGGAGAATGAGCCATGGCGACAAACGATAGTATGATCCAGGTAAAAAACCTCAAGAAACATTATCACAGGGGCGCGATCAAGGCTCTGGATGATGTGACAGTCAACATCAACAAAGGTGATGTTATGGTAGTCATCGGACCGTCAGGTTCCGGTAAATCCACTTTTCTTCGAAGCCTGAACCTTCTGGAAGAGCCGACAGACGGTGAGATCATCTTCAACGGTGTGGATATTACCAAGAAGAAATACAAGGACGCTTCCGGTAAGAATGTAAAGCTCAACATCGACGATCTTCGTCAGAAAATGGGAATGGTGTTCCAGCATTTTAACCTGTTCCCGCATATGACAATCCTTGACAACATGACCCTGGCACCTATGAAGGTCAAAGGCGTTTCCAAAGAAGATGCCGAGAAAAAAGCTCTGGAGCTTCTTGCACGTGTAGGGCTTGCTGACCGTGCCAATGCATATCCGATCCAGCTTTCCGGCGGACAGAAACAGCGTGTTGCGATTGTCCGTGCACTTGCAATGGAACCGGAAGTCATGCTGTTTGACGAGCCGACTTCCGCACTTGACCCGGAGATGGTAGGAGAGGTTCTGGATGTTATGAAAGAACTTGCGAAGGAAGGCATGACCATGGTCGTGGTAACACACGAGATGGGATTTGCAAGAGAGGTTGGAAACCGTGTACTTTTTATGGCAGACGGAAAACTTCTCGTAGACGGAACTCCGTCAGAAATCTTTGATAACCCGAGCAACCCGCGTCTGCAGGAATTTTTATCCAAAGTTTTATAAAATCAACAAAGATCAACGAGAAGGTAACCGGAAGATTCTGGTTGCCTTTTCGTGAATAAAGATAAATCATGTCGAAAGAAGGTATTATATATGACAGCAGAAAAACAGTCTGCATTGCAGACGATCGAAGAAAAAAAGTCTCTGATCACCGGTATCGCAGATAAGATCTGGGGATTTGCAGAGCTTTCCCTCCAGGAATTTAAGTCAGCCGAAACCTACTGCGAAGCCCTGGAAAAAGAGGGATTCGAAGTGGAGCGTGGAACCAGCAATATCGAGACGGCTTTTGCGGCATCTTATGGCCACGGACATCCGTATATCGGAATCCTCGCAGAGTATGACGCGCTTTCAGGGCTTTCTCAGGAAGCAGGAGTAACCGAGCGAAAAGAGATCCACGCTGGCGGTAATGGTCATGGATGTGGACACAACATCCTTGGCGCAGGAGCTTTTGCGGCAGCACTTGGAGTGAAAGCATATCTTGAGAAAAATGACATTTCCGGAACCGTGATCCTCTATGGCTGTCCGGGAGAAGAGGGCGGTGCTGCAAAGGCATTCATGGCGCGTGACGGAGTCTGGAAAAAACTCGACGCAGCCCTTACCTGGCATCCGGAAGACGTCAATGAAGTTGCAACCGGTTCCTCCAACTCCTGTATCCAGACACAGTACAAGTTTACAGGAATCGCCTCTCACGCGGCAGGAGCCCCGGAGATGGGACGAAGCGCCCTTGATGCAGTAGAACTTATGAATATTGGCGTGCAGTTTTTGAGAGAGCATATGAGCGACAAGGCAAGGATCCATTATGCGATCACAGACGCAGGCGGATGCAGCCCGAACGTGGTACAGCCTCGTGCAAGCGTTCTCTATATGGTGCGTTCCAATCATGTGGCTGAGGCAGTAGAACTCCAGAAACGTGTCGACAAGGTCGCAGAAGGCGCAGCTCTGATGACAGAGACCACTTACGAGAAGAAATTTATTGACGGACTTGCCGATACCGTGAGCAACTTTGCCCTTGAGCGTGTCCTCTATAAAAACTTCAAAGAACTGGGCGTTCCGCAGTATACGGATGAGGAAAATGCTTTTGCGGATGCACTTGCGGAAACCTACGATCACAGTGCAGTTCCTGGTGTTGCGGCAGAAAACGACGAGAAAGCGAAAGAACAGGTAGAGAAGATGCAGAAAGAATACGGACATGCGATGAATGCATTCCTGACACCTCTCTATCAGAAAGATGCGTTCAAAGCAGGGTCTACGGATGTTGGAGATGTAAGCTGGCTGACCCCGACAGCGCAGATCCACGTTGCGGCATGGCCAAACGGCTGCCCGGGTCACAGCTGGCAGAATGTTTCCTGTGACCGCACAGAGATCGGTCATAAAGCAGCCCTGTGTGCAGGAAAAGTCCTCGCAGCGACCGCGATCGATCTGTTTGAAGATACTTCACTTCTGGATGAAGCAAGAGCAGAGTTTGAAAAACGTACAAAAGATGGCTATGTATGCCCGATCCCGAAAGATGCAGTGCCGGTCATCCCGGACTGATCTGGACGATAAAAGAAGATAAAAAAGAACCGGCTCCGGTGCAGGATAAAGCACACGGGAAACCGGTTCTATTTGATTGCGGAATAAAATCCTGTTATTCGGCTTCTTCCATTTGGGCACGAAGGGCACTTAATTCCTTCATTTCCTTATAACAGTATTTGATGATTTCCTTACGGGTGATGATGCCGATAAAAGACCCCTTGTCATCTATGACAGGAACATAGTTCTGGTTGATGGCACGATCCAGAAGATTCTCCATATCTGCGTCCGCATGAACCGGCTTGTAAGTGGCACGGCGCGGGATCGCCATAATGGAAACATCCTCCATCTGCTTCAGGTCTGTGATATTGATGTTGAGACGCTTGATTCCCCACAGAAGATCTCCTTCGGAGATCGTTCCGGTGTATTTACCTTCTTTGTTAAGGATCGGGATACAGGAGAATTTGCGGTGCTCCATCTTCTCGACGGTCTGACGAAGTGTTTCGTCCTCAAATATATAAGCAACGTCACTCTTAGGTGTTAAAAAAAACAAAATATTCACAATCAGTACCTCTGTCTTTCTATACTCATTCAGTGTATCTGGCTTGGTTTATAGTTCAGATGCTCTTATTATGATAGTATGCAGGGTACAGAATGTCAATTGTTTAAATATTAAAATTTGGTGAAAAATCACTATAAATCCTGAAAAACAAGAAGGTTTTACAGCAGATTTACTCCGCCTTCCTCTGCAGCTTTGCGCACAGATTCCGGCCAGATGGATACATGTACTTCACCGATATGAGCTTTGCGGAGGAAGAACATACAGATACGGGACTGGCCGATACCGCCGCCGATGGTGTATGGCAGTTCTTTGTTAAGGATCGCTTTCTGGAATGGAAGCTCTCTGCGGTCGTCACAGCCTGCTTCTGTGAGCTGGGAGTCAAGAGAATCCTCATCAACACGGATACCCATAGAAGAAAGCTCCAGAGCGATATCAAGAACCGGATAGTATACAAGGATATCTCCGTTCAGTTCCCAGTCATCGTAGTCCGGGGCACGTCCGTCGTGACGCTCTCCGTTGGATAAGGTCTTACCAACCTGCATAAGGAAGACAGCACCTTTCTCCTTGACGATCTTGTATTCTCTTTCCTTTGGTGTCAGGTCAGGATACATGTCAACCAGTTCCTGAGTGGAAACGAAAGCGATTTCTTTAGGAAGGATCTCTTCAATGTAGTCATACTGGACAGCCATGTATTTCTCTGTCTTGCGGAGAACGCTGTAGATGGAGCGAACGGTGTTGATCAGAGTTTCCATGGTACGTTCTTCTTTGGAGATGATCTTCTCCCAGTCCCACTGGTCTACATAGACGGAGTGGATGTTGTCGAGATCTTCATCACGACGGATCGCGATCATGTCAGTATACAGTCCTTCGCCGTGAGCGAAGCCATATTTCTTGAGTGCGTAGCGTTTCCATTTGGCAAGGGAGTGTACGATCTCAGCGTTTTCTTCCTGTCCTTTGATGTCAAAGCTTACAGGACGTTCTACGCCGTTCAGGTTATCGTTGAGACCTGAAGACGGGGATACAAAAACCGGTGCAGAAACACGGAGAAGATTCAGCTTCTGGGCGAGGGTCTGCTGGAAAAAGTCTTTGACTGTTTTAATTGCAACCTGTGTATCATGCAGATTCAGATCTGAATGATAACCGGCAGGGATTTTAATTTCATCCATAATATTTCCTCCTCAAATTTTACTAGGCTTAATTATAGCAAGAATTTAAAGGTATTGCAATTTTAACCTTGCATTATTTTGAAAATGAGTCTAAAATAAATGTTACTGTCCGCATGATCTGACCACGTAAATGATGCTTGGACGACGGTCCACAGGTGATTTTATGCAGTACAAACAAATGTTCAGAACATGGCAAAAACAAGGGGAAATTTCAGACAATAAAAAATGAAATATCCCCTTTTATTTTACACGATGTTGTGGTATACTCTCATAAGCGATACAAGATATGGGGAAGGCGAAAAGAATAGAAAAGCCTTATATTACAGCAAACAGGAGAGACAAAGGTATGATCTATGTAATCAAAAAAGACGGCACAAGAGAAGAATTTGATCCGCAGAAGATCGTCAAAGCGGTAAATAAGTCAGCTGCACGTATTCTTTATAAATTTTCAGATGAAGAGAAGGAATTTATCTGCCAGTTCGCGCAGGAACATGCAGATTCTCTCGGAAAGAACGAGATCGAGATCCAGGAGATGCACAATATCGTAGAGGGCGCACTGGAGCGTGTGAATCCGGCAGTTGCCAAGAGTTACCGCGATTACCGCAACTACAAGCTGGATTTTATCCATATGATGGATGATGTCTATACCAAGAGCCAGGCGATCCGCTATATCGGTGACAAGAGTAATGCGAATACAGATAGTGCTCTTGTTGCGACCAAGAGAAGCCTGATCTTTAACGAACTGAACAAGGAATTATACAGGAAGTTTTTTATGAACCGCAATGAGCTGCAGGCATGCAAGGACGGATACATCTATATTCACGATCAGTCTGCACGACTGGACACGATGAACTGCTGCCTGTTTGATGTGGGGGCAGTTTTAAGCGGCGGTTTCGAGATGGGGAATGTCTGGTACAACGAGCCGAAGACACTGGATACTGCATTTGATGTCATGGGTGATATCATCCTGAGTACAGCAGCACAGCAGTACGGCGGCTTTACAGTGCCGGAGGTCGACAAGATCCTCGGACCGTACGCACAGAAGAGTTATGACAAATACGTCAGCGAATTTATGAAATACTCCGACGAGAACTGGACCGGCAGAGAAGAGAGAGCTATCGAGTACGCGCTGGACAAAGTCAGAAGAGATTTTGATCAGGGATGGCAGGGAATCGAGTACAAGCTGAATACGGTAGGTTCTTCCCGTGGTGACTATCCGTTTGTTACTGTGACACTCGGACTTGGTACAGGTCAGTTCGAGAAGATGTGTAATATTTCTCTTCTGCAGGTGCACAAGGGCGGTCAGGGTAAGAAAGGCCATAAGAAGCCGGTTCTTTTCCCTAAGATCGTATTTCTGTATGATGAGAATCTTCATGGACCGGGCAAACCGTGCGAGGACATCTTTGAGGAGGGCGTTGACTGCTCCTCCAAGACCATGTATCCGGACTGGCTTTCTCTGACCGGCAAGGGCTATATCGCAAGCATGTACAAGCAGTATGGCAAGGTCATCAGCCCGATGGGATGCCGTGCATTCTTAAGCCCATGGTATGAGAGAGGCGGCATGTATCCGGCAGATGAGAATGACAAGCCTGTATTTGTAGGACGTTTCAATATCGGCGCAGTCAGCCTTCATCTTCCAATGATCCTGGCGAAAGCAAGAGCAGAGAGCAGAGATTTCTACGAAGTTCTTGATTTTTACCTGCAGATGATCCGAAATCTCCACATCCGCACCTATGAGTACCTGGGACAGATGAGAGCATCCACGAACCCGCTTGCTTACTGTGAGGGCGGTTTCTACGGCGGTCATCTCAAACCGAACGAAAAGATCGGCAAGATCCTCAAACCGATGACAGCTTCCTTCGGGATCACAGCCCTGAATGAGCTTCAGGAGCTTTACAACGGCAAATCTATCCGCGAGGATGGACAGTTTGCACTGGAAGTACTGAAATATATCAATGACAAAGTAAACCAGTTCAAGCAGGAGGACGGATACCTCTATGCGATCTACGGAACACCGGCAGAGAGCCTCTGTGGTCTTCAGGTTGAGCAGTTCCGCAAGATGTATGGAATCGTAGAGGGTGTTTCTGACAGACCGTATGTCAGCAACAGCTTCCACTGCCATGTTACCGAGGATGTGACTCCGATTGAGAAACAGGATCTGGAGGGACGTTTCTGGGAACTCTGCAACGGCGGTAAGATCCAGTATGTCCGTTATCCGATCGGTTACAACAAAGAAGCCATCCGTACCCTGATCCGCAGAGCGATGGACCTGGGCTATTATGAGGGTGTAAACCTTTCTCTGGCTTACTGCGATGACTGCGGTCACCAGGAGCTGGAAATGGACGTATGCCCGGTATGCGGCTCACGTAACCTGACAAAGATCGACCGTATGAACGGATATCTTTCCTATAGCCGTGTTCATGGTGACACACGATTGAATGAAGCGAAGATGGCCGAGATCGCAGAGCGTAAATCTATGTAAGCAGATAGAGTTTTAAGTATACAAAAAGAGTACAGATATGACGAAAGTGAAAGTCATGTCTGTACTCTTTTTGCTATATAAGGAGAAATTTATTTCTTCTTAGGTGTTACCGGCGGCAGTTCGCAGTAGTAAGCGATGCCAAGTGGTGTTACAAGAAGCGGGTGGACAGGACGGTAGACCGGAAGTTTGAGTTTCTTCTCGAATACGGTCGTGAATTCTTTGAAGCTGGCAGAACCGCCTACGACGTAAACAGCAGGGACCTCATATCCCTGGAGAAATCTTTCTGTAATGGTTGCCATTTTTTCGATGGTAGCCTTGATGACTGGGAAGATCTCGTCTTCTTTCTCCGGATCTGTCTTGAGAACTTCAGCGTCCTCGTAAGGAATCTTGTAATGACCTGCGACGGTCATGGTCATGTGGCTTCCGCCTGTTGCCTCATCGTCGGTGTAAATGACTTTACCATCCTTGAGGATGCTGATTCCGGTAGTGCCGCCGCCGACATCGACAACTGCACCGTCAGTGATCTTGAGTACGGCAGAAGCAGCAGTCGGTTCATCTACGATGTTGGTTACTTCAAAACCGGCTCCTTCGAGGACATAGCCGATGCTTTTGATACTGCCCTCGGAAACTCCTGGAGGGATTGCTGCGGCACCGTAGAGAAGCTCCGTGCCGAGTTTTTCTTCAAGCTCATTTTTAAGTTTGGTGACAAGCTGAACGGACTCATAATAATTGACGATCACACCGTCACGGATCGCATGGGAAGGAGCAGAAGCTCCGGCAATCGGGCGGTTGTTGCTGTCCACAACAGCGAGTACGGTATTGGCAGTACCAAGGTCAACGCCGACTTTGAGCCTGCCACGGTAATTTTTGCATTCGCCGGTCCGCACCAGTTCTGCAAAATTAGATAAAGTTCTGTTTTTCAGTTCCATTTTTGCTACTCCATTTCTGCGAAAAAATATCGAATCTGCTATTTATTATATAGGAAATGACAGAAAAAAACAATGAATGGAGGGGAAAACTTTGAAAATTGTGCGACTGCTTGTTACTGTTCACAGGTAGTATCCCGCGAGGTGTTTTGCCATGAATATGGCAAAATCCCGAGACATACAGGGCAAAATCCCATCACCGAAGGTGATTTGGAATGGATTTTGACCAAGTTACTGTGAACGGAGTGAACAGTAACGACTGCTTTGGAGAGAGACAAAAAAGAGCTGCCAGTAACATGGCAGCCCGTAAATGCAGGATCTGGATGGTTTTATAAGGTTTTTGACAGTCCCTTCATATAGGTGATCGCCAGAGTTTTGTCCTCCGGACTCAGTGCAGTAAAAAGTTTCAGACACTGTGCCTGGTCAGAAGTAAGCCCTTTGCTGCTGTTTCCTGGATCAAAAAAGTCGGTAATGGAGATGCCGAACCCGGAGCAGAGTTTCTGCAGAGTAGGAAGGGAAGGCATATTATGTTTGTTTATCATTGTGCTGAGCGTGGAATACGCGATTCCGGATACTTTCGCCAGCTGATAGTAAGACCAGTTGCGCTCATCACATAATTCCTGGATACGATCCAAAGGATTTAATTCTGTCATTATAAGTCACCTCATCGTCATTTGTGCGTGTAAAAAACTAGTAAATACTTCCTATATATATTAACGAAATAGTGCCTAAGTGGAAAGATTAGATTAAACGACACAAATGACACGCTGATACGATGCACAAAAGAAGAACGCCGCCTGCACGGGATGCACAGGGCAGCGTTCTGATATGGTTGGGGGATATACCGTGATTATTTGAGGATAGTTCCGGTTTTTTCTCTGTAGCCGTCTTTGGCGTGAGCGATGTCCGTGATGATCGCACGGCGGTTTTCGCCTTTGCTGAGGAAGGAAAGACCTGCTTCGATCTTAGGAAGCATGGAACCTGCCGCAAACTGACCTTCATCGATGTATTTCTGTGCTTCTTCTGCGGAAAGCGCACCGAGGTAGGTTTCATGGTCAGTATCTTTGTTGAGGCTGACTTTCTCAACGCTGGTGAGGATCAGAAGGGTGTCTGCGTTCAGTTCCTCTGCAAGAAGTCCGCTTGCAAAATCCTTCTCAATGATGGCACTTGCACCGTGAAGGTCGATGCCCTGTTCCATAACAGGAATTCCACCGCCGCCGGCTGCGATCACGATCTGACCTGCATCTGTAAGAGCACGTACTGTCTCGATTTCGACGATGCGCTGCGGTTTCGGAGCGGCAAGGATACGGCGATATTCGCCAGGCGCAGTCTCGGTAACGAAGTTGCCCTTATCTTCCTCTGCTTCTGCTTCCTCTGCGTTGAGGACACGACCGATCACCTTTTCCGGTTCGCCGAAAGCATCATCGTATGGATCGATGACAACCTGTGTCAGGATCGTGGCAACTGGCTTATAGATGCCGCGGGAGATGAGCTCAGCGCGGATCGCATTCTGGAGGTCATATCCGATGTAACCCTGGCTCATGGCAGAGCAGACAGACATCGGGGCAAAAGTGTAATCTGGATGTGCTTTACCGAATTCATTCATTGCTGTGTGGATCATGCCGACCTGTGGTCCGTTACTGTGGGAGATGACAACACGTGTGCCTTCTTCTACAAGATCTGCAATTGCTTTAGCAGTTTCTCTGGTAGCAAGTTTCTGTTCTGGAAGTGTTGTGCCAAGGGCTTTGTGACCAAGAGCAACAACTACGGTTTTTTCGCTCATATGGATTCCTCGTTTCTTTTCAGTTTTGGTATAACTTGGTGTAAAATAATTATCTTTATTATAAAAGAATGGGCGTGGAATTGCAATAAAAAGATAGAATGCATGTACTCAACATGATATACTGACAGAATAGGAGGGTCAAAGCATGAATTATACAATCAAAAACCAGAAACTGACTCTGGAGATCTCATCCAGAGGAGGTGAATTTCAGTCGATCCGTGATGTGCAGGGCAGGGAATATCTCTGGCAGGGGGATGCTGCAACATGGACAGACAGAGGACCGAATCTTTTTCCCTATATAGGAAGGATGACCGATCAGAGTTATACATACCAGGGACAGATGTATCATATGGATATCCATGGATTTCTTCCAACTGCAGAGCTGAAACTGGTGGAACACAAAGAAGAGGAACTGACGCTGAGACTGGAGGATTCACCGGAAACGGAAAGACAATATCCGTTTAAATTTGTGCTGGATATTACATGGAAACTGGAAAATGAAAAAATTTCGATTACTTATCTTGTAAAAAATACAGATGACAAAACCATATATTTTGGCATCGGAGGACATCCGGGTTTTCAGATCCCGTTCGAAGATAATCTGAGATTTGAAGATTATCGGATTGATTTTGGCGAGGGAGCCGAACCGCGCCGCATCCTTCTTTCAGAGGACTGTTTTGTACTGGAAAAGGATGAACCATTGCAGCTTGTACAGGGGCGATACCTGAATCTGGAACATACATTGTTCGACAATGATGCGATCGTATTAAAAAATATGCCAGAAGAAATAAGGATCAACAGTGAAAAAGGCGAGAAAGAGATTCGAGTTGCATTTCCGGATATGGATTATCTGGGATTCTGGCACTGGCCACATGCGGAAGTAGATTATATGTGTGTAGAACCATGGAGTTCCCTTCCTTCCCGCAAAAATATCGTAGAAGATCTGGAGAAACAGAAGAACCTGCATGCTCTGAAGGCTGGAGAAGAATACAGAAACACATGGAGTATTATGATCACTGCTCAGATGGACTAGATAGGATAAAATAATACAAAAAGGAGACGGCAGTTATGAAAAGATCAGAAATCAACAAAGCATTAAAAGACCTGGAAAATATGCTGAAGGAATATCGTTATTTCCTTCCGAAGTTTGCAGATTTCACGCCGGAAGAATGGAAATCAAAGGGGCATGAGTTTGATGAGATCCGTGACAATATGCTGGGATGGGATATCACAGATTATGGTCTCGGAAAGTTTGATGAAGTAGGATTTTCACTGTTTACGATCCGTAACGGAAATCTTAAGATGCAGGATAAATACAAAAAACCATACGCAGAAAAATTTCTCTATTTAAAAGAGGGACAGTACGCTCCGAATCATTTTCACTGGTACAAGATGGAGGATATCATCAACAGAGGCGGTGGAAACATCCTGATCCGTGTTTTCAATTCTCTGCCAGATGAGTCTATTGATAAGCAGAATGATGTGACAGTCCATATCGACGGAGAGACCAGAGTAGTTCCGGCAGGCACGCAGGTCCGCCTGGAACCGGGAATGAGCATCAGCATTATGCAGGGAATGTACCATGATTTTGAAGTAGAACCGGGAACAGGTGCAGTCCTGATCGGAGAAGTCAGCCAGTGTAACGATGACAATACCGACAACCGCTTCGAGCCGCCAGTAGGTCGTTTCCCGGAAATTGAGGAAGACGAGTCGCCATACCGTCTTCTGTGCAATGAATACCCGTCTGCACCGGAGAAATAAAGACATAAGGAAAAGCCGCCTAAACTCAGGCGGCCTGTTTCCTTAACTTTTTTGAGGGGGGAGATAGAGAGTGGTTATTCATCTATCCAAGACCTATTATAAGAAATAAATGTGTGCAAACTGTGTACGGATTCTAAAAGAAATCGAAATTTTATAAACCATTTATTAACTCTTGTTATCAAGTGCTATTATTTGTTGCTTTAAAAAGCCAGGAAGCCTTGATTTTACTGGGGAAATCTATAAAATTGATTTTATCAAGATTCTTTTGAAATTATCTTTTATCAGTGGGGTAAAAATAATTTTATGGGGTAAAAATTGGGGTAAAATGTGGGGTACAGAATATGAATCTTTGTGGTGCGTTACTGCAAAATTTCGTACATTATGTGAGAAGAATCATGCTATAATAGATTTATATAATGCAGAAAGAGGTGAATACTTATGCCGAAATACGTTGGATTATTTTTCTCTATTTTAGCAGGAGATTTGGTAGCTCATTATATTTGTAAATGGCTGGACAAAGAAAAAGTTTCATGAATAGTAGAAAAATGCAAAAAGCTCTGCTACAATAGAGAACGTTACCGCCCCTAGACTGGTACAGAAAGGGGGTGTCTATCATGGATTTTATATTATCCTTTATCATCGCTGTTATGGCAGGTGTGACTTGCCATCTCATCTGCAAATGGTTAGACAAGCGATAAGCCGGTAACTAGCCTGTGGAGTCAAGCCTTTTCACACCAAAATAGGAACAGAAAACCCCGGAAGTCTGGTACACTTTCGGGGTTTTTGCTGTCTATCATAGATATATATTATCCTCTTGCCTATTGGCATTATAGCATATGCACAAATGCAATTCAATATGCTTTCTCAAATAAAAAGACAATAAAGTTACTGTTCAAGGGTATGCATAGTCCATTGTAAAAAGTGACGAAATTTATTTTT
>OLWA01000042.1_pt1 | contig 144893 bp, 128 predicted proteins | sample 1673251 | NCBI WGS metagenome assembly OLWA01 (sample SAMEA3178937, study PRJEB25190) | human gut metagenome | biome: human gut; feature: human-associated habitat; material: faeces | place: Austria | collected 2013 | reverse complement strand
AACAGATATTAAAACCTGTTACGCAATAAAAGTCTAACTTTTTGGGGTCACATCAAAATGCAAACCCTTAAGAGCATAAAATCGTAAGATTTTGTGCGATGGGTGTATTTCGCTCTCAATCGCCGAGGGCTAATCTGCTTTTCTTTTTCCTTTAGTTTTTCCGTTGCTACCGCATGTATTATTGCCGACTTGTCTGCTATTCCACCTGCAAGTGCCACTTGCAGGTCATTAACATCCAGCAGAAAATTACCAACGGAAATCCTCCAGGATTTCCTTTCTGTCAAGATATTCTTTTCTTGCATTTTCTCTCTCCTCTACCGATTCGGCAGTCTTGCTTTCTGTATAAATGTTTCTCAAAATCATCTTATCCATCTTATCTTTAATACCTGCTTTAATCAGTTCTGTTTCGTCCTCTCGACCATATATAAAATACTGATAAATCATCCTGAATAAGTCCTCATCTATTTTTATCTGCTTAACCTTTTCAACCATACAAATCTCCTTCCGTAAATTGAAAATGTAAATCGGCTTTAAAAAACTATATTTTTTTAGTTTCATTTAGCCAATTTACAATTTACGATTTACAAATTTCAAAACATCCCATAAATAAAGGGATTGAAACCATTCTGATGTAAATTGGCTCTTTTTTTTACGTCATTTCCAATTTACAAATTCATCTTTCTGATTTACAAACCAGCCAATTTACATAACAAATTTACATTTTTCTCTTCCATGCAAGCTGGGTTCCATAGCCTTCCTTAATGAATCTATGACTTTTTACCTCTTCCCACTGCTCTGCGAATTTAAGTCTCATGATACTTGTTATCTCTCTGGATTCGTACTGTTTCGGCTTGCAGTTTTCGTGGTGCAACGCTCTCTCGTAAATCATCTGAACACATACAAACTCCTCATCCGTCATTTCAAGAAACATCTCAATGATGCCCACAAGAGTATCCTGAGGCATACATTCCTTCTGAAATTCGATGAGTTCCTTTTCCAACTCCTTATTAAATACAAGTCTAGTGTTAATGCCCTTTTTATACATATTCATTATTTCAGCCCAGCACTGTTCTATGTAAGCCCTTGTTTCTTCCTCATCCTCCAACGGATGATGCAATGCCTTTTCCTTATTTACCATTACCGGTACAAATCTTCTGTTACCTGTACGGTCAAATGGCAGGAAATCAGCATTATTGGAAGAACCCACAAATATGCACTGTCTTGGTCTGTCCTCAGGATGAGTTTCATAAGGTACCTTGTAAGTTTCACTCTGACGGCTTAGAAATGACTTAATGTCCTCAACGCTTCTTGCGTTACAGGTTGCAAGCATTTCCGCCATTTCAATAATCCAGTGTCCCTGAATCTTACGAAACACGTTGTCATCATCAAGTTTTCTTAAGTCATCCGAAAACCACTCATTTTCCATTGCAAGAAGTCTTAGAAAACTTGACTTTCCTGCACCCTGCCCACCTACAAGACAAACCATATATTCAAATTTACATCCGGGATGGTAAACCCTGTGCACCGCTCCCATCATCATTATTCTTGTTGCTTCAAATATGTAATCACTTTCATCTGTTCCAAGGTATCTCGGTAGCATATACCTAAGCCTTGATTTTCCATCCCACTCCAGACTTTCCAATTTGTCTATAATGGGATGATAATGGTTGTTGTTGCCTACAATGTCAATTGCACGTTTTATGTTTTTATCTCTTGTAATGCCATAGAATTTCTCCATTCTAAGCATTATGTTGTTAAAATCCGTATCGGTAAATGTCTTTGAACGTCTTCTCCAATCCATCTTCTTAACAATGTCTGTCTTACAGGAAAGTTCATTACGCCTTATTGCATCCTTTAACATTGGGTCCTTATTTAAAACCTCAATGACATTTTCAATGGTTTGTCTCGGACTTCCATCAGGACGTTTTTTTAGGCTATCTCTTATAGCCTCTATTTCTTTATTATCTGTGTCCTCCGCATTGGAGGATTTATTCATTACTGTGTTATTCATTTTTCCTCCGTAATTTTAAAATTTTGTTGTTATTGGAGGTAACCCCTGCTATAATTTAGTTGGTGATAAAAGTAGCGGGGATAACCTCCTTGTTACCTTGTAAGTCTTAAGCTTATTGCTTAGGGCTTTTTTCTTTCTTCAAATCCATCTAATATATCCAACATTGTTCTAATTGGGACAAATACCTCTTCATCAATTTCTCCACCAGCCTCAATCCTCTTTAACTGTGCTATTATCTCTTGGAGATATTTTCTGAAACTAAGCATCATTAGCGGATTTCCCACAGCTCTTATTTTGGTATAAAGTAATGATTGAACAATAAATTCCTGCTTTGTCTGAAATCCACTTAGTTTTGCCCTCATATTTATTTCTTCATTTTCTTCTGGTGACACCCTAAAGGCAACTGTTACATTTCTCCATCTACCTTTTGCATCATTGTTCTTCGCACTCATCTAATAAAGCCTCTCTTTCTGCATCCATAGTTTTTGCCATATCTGTTTGTACAGTTGGAAATAGATGTGCATATTTATAAGTGATGTCTACAGCCTCGTGGCCTAGTCTGTCAGCTATGGCAAGTGCTGTATAGCCTTTGTTAATCAAATATGAAACGTGTGAATGTCTTAAATCATGTATTCTTATTCTTTTAACTCCTGCAGCTTTTGAACCTCTTATCATTTCATGACGAAAATAGCTTTTTGAATTTTGAAATATTCTGTCATTTTCTTTGATGCCATATATACTTGCCAAATATTCCTTAATTTCTTCTGCTAAAAATTCAGGAATTACTATATCCCTTATGCTTTTAGGTGTCTTTGGATCCGTTACAATGTCTTTACCTTTAACCTTTTTATATGACTTTGTTATTTTCAAAACATTATTTTCGAAATCAAAATCTTTCGGTGTTAAGGCAAGAAGTTCACCAATTCTAAGCCCACACCAATAAAGTATTTCAAATCCATAAAATGATTGTGGTTTATCTGCCACCTGTTCAATAAATTTCTGGTATTCCTTCTGCGTCCAGAAATCAACATTTCTATCTCTTGCACTGCCCATATTCCCAGCCTTGCTTGCGACATTCCATTTAAGCCCATAATATCTGACTGCATGGTTAAGCATTGCACTTAGCTGATTATGAATTGTTCCAAGATATGATTTTGAAAAGCTCTTACCATTTTGAGTTGTTAAGCTCTGAATTTCTCTTTGCCACTCAAAAATGTCCGTTACCTTTAATTCATTTATTTTTCTCTTGCCAAGATAAGGAAGAATTTTTGTTAAAATTATGTATTCCTTTTCTTCCCAAGTATTTGGTCTTACCTTATGACTTACATCTCTTTTATATAATTCAAAGAAATCTTCAATGGTCATATCCAGGTCCTGGTGGTCTTGCAGTTTGAAATGTCTTTCCCAATCAAGAGCTTCAGATTTTGTTCTGAAGCCTCTTTTGGTTTTCTGTTTTCGCTCACCTTTATAAGTTTTGTAATAACACCTAACTTCCCATTTATCTGTTTTGGGATTCTTAAAAACCATTTATTTCACCTCCTATTTAGTCTTAATTCCATAGATTCGTTCTTCAAAATACTGTCTGCTAAGTCTCCCCTGAACAGTTACAAAACCCTGTTCTTTAAGTTCATTATTAAGTTTTCTAATAATCTTATAAGCCATAGCTTCTGAAACTCCCATTTCCTTTGCTACATCGCTTGCTCTAACAAAAAGTGTATCTGCCATAATATCACCTCCTACCTATTTGAATTTCATTACTTTGTACAGTGCATTTATGAACTGTGTTGTACTCATTTTATCAGTTCACTTTTGTACTGTCAAGTAAAATATTTCACTTCAGAACTGTTTTGTATTCTTTATATTTCACAAATGAACTGTTTATGATATAATAAAATCAGTTATAAAATGATATGGAAGGATATGTTTTATGGAAAAAAATAAAAGAGAATTTTCTTTAAATGCTAAAAATCTTGCCTCAGCAAATTTAGGACAAAAGATTAGATTTTACAGACAAATCGCCGGCATGACACAAAAAGAATTGGGAGTTGCCTGTGGTGTAAATGAATCAACTATAAGAAATTATGAACTTGGAAATCGATATCCGGATTCAGACACTATATTTGAGATTTCAAATGCTTTGGAGATTTCTCCATACGTGCTTGCAACTCCTGATCCTATTTCAGCTGCAAGTTCTCTACAATACTTATTCAGTATGGAAAAAACTTTGGATTTGACTCCAACAACTATAGATGGAAAAGTTTATTTAGAGGTATCTTCCGACATAGACGTAAACGATGCCACTGTTGCTCCTCTTTCAAATCTTAAAAGAATGTTTAGCCATTGGGCAACAATGTATGAGAAATTTATCAATGAAGAAATTGACGAGGAAACCTACCTATTATGGCAGGCAAAGTATTTAAGCTTTGGGACCGATTCAGCTGACTTCTTATTGGATGCGGAAAATGAAAAAGCTATCGAAGTAGACAAGAATATCTCTGATGCAAAGAAGAGATTTAGGAAGGCTAATTTGAAATAATCCTCTTTAAAACCAATTAACCCTGCGGTGTCACTGCAGGGTATTTTTATTTTATAAAAGAAAAATATGTTATTTTATCAGTTCATAAATGTACGCTTTTAGATATTTTTCATAAAAAATAGCAAAAAATATTGTCATTTTATTGTCACTTTAAAAAAGAAAAAACCTACAAACCCTTTATTTATGGGGTTTGTAGGCATATAAAATTTATTTTTGCATTATTCAAACTCTATAGTTCCAGGTGGCTTACTTGTCAAATCGTACATTACTCTATTGACCCCGCGCACCTCGTTTATGATTCTGCTCATTACCTTTGACAATACTTCGTAAGGTATTTCTGCAGCTTCTGCTGTCATGAAATCTACAGTATTTACTGCACGAAGTGCAATGGCGTAATCGTAGGTTCTTTCGTCGCCCATTACACCTACGCTACGCATATTTGTAAGTGCTGCAAAATACTGTCCTATTGTTTTATCCAATCCGGCATTTGCAATTTCTTCACGATAAATTGCATCTGCATCCTGTACCATTTTAACTTTTTCGGCTGTTACTTCACCGATGATACGGATTCCAAGTCCCGGACCTGGGAAAGGCTGACGGTATACTAAATATTCAGGTATACCCATTTCTAAGCCGGCTTTTCTTACTTCGTCCTTAAATAAATCACGAAGTGGTTCGATTATTTCCTTAAAATCTACACAGTCAGGTAATCCACCTACGTTGTGATGTGACTTAATTACTGCTGATTCGCCACCTAAACCACTTTCAACAACGTCAGGATAAATTGTTCCCTGTACAAGGAAGTCAACTGCTCCGATTTTCTTTGCTTCTTCTTCAAAAACTCTGATAAATTCTTCACCAATTATTTTACGCTTCTGTTCAGGTTCTTTTACTCCTGCTAACTTGCTGTAGTAACGTTCCTGTGCGTTTACACGGATAAAGTTTAAGTCATATGGACCGTCAGGACCGAATACTGCTTCTACTTCGTCACCTTCGTTTTTACGAAGTAAGCCATGGTCTACGAATACACATGTAAGCTGTTTTCCAATGGCTTTTGAAAGCATTACTGCTGCAACTGATGAATCTACACCACCTGACAATGCACATAAAACCTTACCATCGCCAACTTTTTCACGGATTGCCTTAATTGATTCTTCTACAAATGAATCCATTCTCCAGTCTCCTGAACACTGGCAAACTCCACGAACGAAGTTGTATAACATCTTTGTTCCTTCCTGTGTGTGAAGTACTTCCGGATGGAACTGTATTGCATAAAGTTTCTTTTCTTCGTTTTCTGCTGATGCACAAGGGCAATCCTTTGTGTGTGATGAGATTTCAAATCCCGGTGCCACCTGTGATATATAATCAAAATGACTCATCCAGCAAACTGTTTTTGGTGAAACATCTGCAAAAATCTTTGACTGAGTCTTGTCTATTAATACTTCTGTCTTACCATATTCACGTACATCTGCACGTTCTACTTTTCCGCCTAACACATGCATCATAAGCTGTGCTCCGTAGCAAAGTCCTAACACTGGAACGCCTAATTCAAATAATTCTTTTGAATATGTTGGAGAATCGGCTTCATAACAACTATTTGGTCCACCTGTTAAGATGATACCCTTTGGGTTCATTGCTTTGATTTTTTCAATGTCTGTTTTGTAAGAATATATTTCACAATATACATTACATTCTCGAACACGTCTTGCAACCAACTGGTTATACTGACCACCAAAGTCAAGAACGATTACTAATTCTTTCTTCAATGTATTTCCTCCTAAAATGGTGCCTGCACCATACTACTGTAAAAGGTAATTGCTATATAAAATCTAATTACCTGCTAATTTTTAATTCTACCCTATTTTTCTATTTAAAACAAGTACACTGTACTAACTTTTATAATTCCCATAACTTATAACCTGACTGCTCTCTATATACAAAATATTTTTAAACTTATACATCTTTCAGACTCATAATATACTTTCACACGTTCCTAAATTGTAATACCATTTCAAGTACTTATAACGAAGTAAGAGCACCTGCCCTACTTCCTCGTATGACAGATGCTCCCTATTTCAATACCCTAACTTTACAATTTTGTTAACAACCGCAGGTACTTTTTATTAAATGAATCTTCTCGGGAATTTCTTCTGTACACTATTCGTTTCGATCGCATTCCGAATATCTGCATACCTAGTCTATTCCTTACTATTTGTCCTGCTTCGACTTCACTATCTACCTTAACCATAAGATGTTATTCTTCATTGAATTTTCGTTTTGAATAATTCCTATCCTATCCAATTCTTTGTAACACCTCATCCAATAATCACTACTTAAACAATCTTCCGTTGATTGCCATGTTAGCAGATATCACTGGGTAAAACTCCTTTCACCACTAAACTTAGATACTGTTGTTATTAGGTTGACATCTAATAACAAGTGGGTCGTTAACTTCTTTGTAGAAGTCTTTTTAGGTATTTAATACGTTTTTGTTTGTATGTTCAATATAGCACAATTTTTCCTTATTTTAAAGGGGGTTCAAGCACTTTTTTCATCTTTATAAACATTGCATAAATGCCCTTTTATTTAAACATTTTTATGAATCGTTTTTTTATAAAAAATGACTATTGTCTCTCTAACATCTGCTTAACATACTTGCCGGTATAACTTGTTGGATGTTCTGCAACCTGCTCAGGTGTTCCTGCAACTACAACTGTTCCACCACGGTCACCACCGTCAGGTCCCATATCAATTATATAATCTGCCACTTTTATTACGTCCAGATTATGCTCAATAACCACTACTGTATTACCTTCATCTGTTAATCTGTGAAGAATCTCTACTAATTTATGCACATCAGCAAAATGAAGACCTGTTGTTGGTTCATCCAATACATATATTGTTTTTCCTGTGCTTCTCTTACTTAATTCTGTTGCAAGCTTAATTCTCTGTGCTTCACCACCCGACAATGTTGTTGACGGCTGTCCTAATTTTAAATAACCAAGACCTACATCATACAATGTCTGTACCTTGTTAAGAATTCTAGGCACATTCTTAAAGAAATCCAATGCTTCTTCCACTGTCATTTCAAGAACATCATAAATAGTCTTACCTTTGTAGTGTACTTCCAGTGTTTCCCTATTGTAACGCTTTCCGCCACAAACCTCACATGGAACATATACATCAGGAAGAAAATGCATTTCAACTTTTAAAATTCCGTCACCTGAACACGCTTCACAACGACCGCCTTTTACATTAAAACTAAATCTTCCCTTCTTGTAACCTCTTTCTTTTGCATCGGTTGTTGCCGCAAAAAGGTCCCTTATCATATCGAACATTCCCGTATATGTTGCCGGGTTTGAACGTGGAGTTCTGCCTATTGGTGACTGATCAATATTTATTACCTTATCAAGCTGCTCCATTCCCTCTATCTTCTTGCATTTTCCGGGAATTGTTCTTGCCCTGTTTAATTTTCTTGCAAGACTCTTATATAATATTTCATTAACAAGTGAGCTTTTACCTGAGCCTGAAACACCTGTTACACATGTAAGTACCCCAATTGGCAGCTTTACATCTATGTTCTTTAGGTTATTTTCCTTGGCTCCAACTACTTTTAAGAAACCTTTTGGTTTTCTACGTGTTTTTGGAACAGGTATTTTAATCTTTCCACTTAAATATTTTCCTGTAATTGAATTAGGATTCTTCATTATGTCCTCTGCAGTTCCCGTAGCAATAACCTGTCCACCGTGTTCTCCTGCTCCCGGACCTATGTCAACCACATAATCTGCTGCACGCATTGTATCCTCATCATGTTCAACTACAATCAAAGTATTTCCCAAATCTCTTAAATGCTTCAACGTTGCAAGAAGCTTATCATTATCATTCTGATGCAATCCAATACTTGGCTCATCCATTATATAAGCTACACCAACCAAGCCTGAACCTATCTGAGTTGCCAAACGTATACGCTGAGCCTCTCCACCTGACAAAGTTCCCGTAGCTCTTGAAAGGCTAAGATAATCAAGTCCAACGTCAACTAAGAATTGAAGACGTCCTTTAATTTCTTTCAAAATCTCTTTTCCTATCTTTAGCTGAGTTTCAGTTAATTGCAATTCATCCAAATACTGGCGCAAATCTCTTACAGACATTTCTGTCATTTCATAAATATTCTTATCTCCAATAGTTACAGCCAACGATTCCTTTTTAAGTCTCTGTCCGTGGCATGTTGCACATGGCGTAAATCTCATAAATGTTTCATATTCTGCCTTTGTTGACTCTGCACTTGTTTCACGATATCGTCTTTCTACATTTTTAATTAATCCTTCAAAAGCAATATCATAAACTCCAATACCTCTTTGCCCCTTGTATCTTACGGCTACTTTTTCACCATTTGTTCCATAAATCAAAATATCATGTATCTCTTTTGGATAGTCCTCAAAAGGCGTATCAAGAGAAAAATTGTATTTTAAAGCCAATGCCTGAAGTATCGCATTACTAAAACTCTTTCCGTCATTTGCACTCTGCCACCCCAATACTACAATTGCTCCCTGATTAATGCTTAAACTCTTATCAGGAATAATAAGGTCTTCGTCAAATTCCATCTTGTATCCCAAACCATAACAGTCAGGACAAGCCCCAAAAGGATTATTAAAAGAAAAACTTCTAGGCTGTACTTCGTCAATACTTATTCCACAGTCAGGGCAGGCAAAATTCTGACTAAAAGTCATCTCTTCCCCACCAATAACATCTACTATCATTAGTCCGTTGCCAAGCTTTAAAGCATTTTCAACAGAATCTGTAAGACGCTTTTCAATTCCTTCACGAATGCTAAGTCGGTCTATAATAATTTCGATACTGTGCTTTATGTTTTTTTCTAACTTAATCTCTTCAGTTAGTTCATACATATTGCCATCAACTCTTACTCGCAAATAGCCACTTTTCTTAGCACTTTCAAATACTTTTTCGTGACGTCCTTTCTTTCCTCTTACAACAGGTGCCAATATCTGAAACTTAGTACGTTCTTCCAGCATAAGAATACGATCTACCATTTCATCAACTGTCTGTTTCTTTATTTCACGTCCGCATTTTGGACAATGTGGAATACCTGCTCTTGCATAAAGCAATCTCATATAATCGTATATTTCTGTTACTGTTCCAACTGTTGAACGTGGATTCTTGTTTGTTGATTTCTGATCAATTGAAATAGCCGGTGGCAATCCTTCAATACTTTCAACCTGTGGTTTTTCCATCTGCCCTAAGAACTGTCTTGCATAAGAAGATAACGATTCCATATATCTTCTCTGTCCTTCTGCATAAATAGTGTCAAAAGCAAGGGATGACTTACCTGAACCGCTTAAACCTGTTACTACCGTAAATTCATCTCTTGGTATATCAATATCAATATTTTTCAAATTGTGCTCATTTGCACCTTTTATATGAATATATTTTTTATTGTCTTTCATTTTATTTTCCTATCTTTTTCTATCTTTGTTATTTGGTTATTTTATATCTTTTCCAAATAAATTCCGTTATAGATTTTTATTTGTCTTCCTGCAACTTTCTTAATTCTGCCAACTTATCTCGCATTTCAATAGCTGTTTCAAAATCAAGTTCTGCTGCAGCTCTTTCCATTTTCTTCTTAACCTTTTCGATAAGTTTTTTAAGTTCCTTATAATCCATTGATTCAGGATCTTTCTCAACGTCGCTAATCTTTCTGTCCACTTCTTTGGAAATGCTAATAAGGTCTCGAACAGCCTTCTTAATAGTTGTTGGAGTAATTCCGTGCTCATTATTGTATTTCTGCTGAATCTCTCTACGTCTGTTAGTTTCCGTTAAAGCTTTATCCATTGAATCAGTAATATTGTCAGCATACATTATTACGTGACCTTCTGCATTTCTTGCAGCTCGTCCAATAGTCTGAATAAGTGATGTTTCTGAACGTAAAAACCCTTCCTTGTCAGCATCCAATATTGCAACTAAAGCAATTTCCGGTATGTCCAAACCTTCTCTTAAAAGGTTAATACCAACCAAAACATCAAAAACATCCAATCGCATATCTCTGATAATCTGAGTTCTCTCTAACGTATCTATATCTGAATGAAGGTATTTAACCCTAATTCCCACATCGCGCATATAATCTGTCAAATCCTCAGCCATACGCTTCGTCAAAGTTGTTACCAAAACTTTATTCTTCTTGGCAACTTCCTTATTAATCTCAGTTATAAGGTCATCAATCTGTCCTTCAACCGGTCTTACTTCAACTTCCGGATCAAGCAATCCTGTAGGTCTTATAATCTGCTCTGCACGACCTAATTCATGTTCCTGTTCATAAACATTCGGCGTTGCAGATACAAACATCATCTGGTCAATCATACTTTCAAATTCTTCAAAATTAAGTGGTCTGTTATCCTTAGCCGAAGGCAGTCTGAACCCATAATCAACTAAAGTAGACTTTCTTGACTGGTCACCGGCATACATTCCTCTAATCTGTGGAATCGTAATATGAGACTCATCTACTATTATTAAGAAATCATCTCCGAAATATTCCATTAATGTATGAGGTGTGGCTCCCGGCTCCAAACCTGCCATATGTCTTGAATAGTTCTCTATTCCTGAACAAAAACCTGTTTCTCTTAGCATTTCCATATCAAAATTAGTTCGTTCTGCAATACGCTGTGCCTCTATTAATTTGTCTTCTGATTTAAAATATGCTACCTGTTCCTCTAACTCTTTCTCTATATCCTTAATGGCGCGCTCCATCTTTTCAGGTGGCACAACATAATGAGAATTAGGGAATATTGCTACGTGTTCAAGCACGTTCTTAATCTGACCCGTTAAAGCATCAATCTCTGAAATTCTCTCGATTTCATCATCAAAAAATTCAACTCTAATTGCACTATCCGTATACGAAGCAGGAAATATTTCCAGATTCTCTCCACGAACCCTGAAAGTTCCACGTTTAAAGTCCATATCATTTCTGTCATACTGTATTTCAATAAGCTTATGAATAATCTCATCTCTATCTCTAATGGTATTCGGTCTTAAAGACACAACCATGTTCTTGTAATCTATTGGGTCTCCCAAACCATATATACATGAAACTGAAGAAATAATAATTACATCTTTACGCTCCATTAAAGCCATTGTTGCCGAATGACGTAACTTATCTATTTCATCATTAATTGATGAATCCTTCTCAATATATGTGTCTGTGCTTGGAACATAAGCCTCCGGCTGATAATAATCGTAGTAGGAAACAAAATATTCCACAGCATTATTAGGGAAAAACTCCTTAAACTCACCGTAAAGCTGAGCTGCCAAAGTCTTATTATGAGCAATAATAAGTGTAGGTTTATTTAATTGTTCAATAACATTCGCCATTGTAAAAGTCTTACCTGAACCTGTTACACCAAGCAAAGTCTGGAATTGTTTTCCTTTCTTAAAGCCTTCAACTAACTCTTCAATAGCCTGTGGCTGGTCCCCGGTAGGCTTATACTCTGAAACTAATTCAAAATGATCCATATGATTTCTCCCAATTAGCTCTAATCAATATTTGAGTATTTTCAAACCCAAATCATTTATCAACTACTTTTCTTAGTATTGTTACTTGTCAAGTATATCATTCAAAAGAAGAAAAGTACAGAACAAAATCGAATGTTTGTTCTGTACTTTTGTTATTCTTTTATTATTCCTCTATTAACTTTTCATATTCGTCCGTAGGTATTGGCTTTGAGAAATAATATCCCTGAATCACTTCTGCTCCAATTGATTTTAAGAAGTTAACCTGTTTTTCTGACTCAACACCTTCTACTACTACCGAAATATTTAATTTCTTGGACAATTCTACAATAGACTCAACAATTATGTTGTTTCTTTCATTTTCATTATCCAAATTTCGCATAAACGCCATATCCAATTTAAGTACGTCTATAGGCGCATCCTTTAACATATTAAGTGATGAATATCCGCTTCCGAAATCATCCATCAAAATCTTAAAGCCTGCTTCCTGCAGTTCACTTATTATTGAATATATTACCTGCTTTTCCTCAGTATATACTGTTTCCGTAATTTCAAGTTGCAAATCCTTTGGTTCCAAATTATATTTTTCAACCAGTTCCAAAAGATTTGATACCAGATTAGTTCTATAGAAATTTACTCTTGAAACATTAACAGAAATAGGAAGTACACTTCCGTTTTTATCCCTTTTTAATACATCCGTCTCTATAATTGCATGTTATATTATAGCATTTTAACGTCGCAATAACAATGTAAAACCCAACCTATTAATATGATTTTTAGACAAATAAATAACCAAAACTTTCGTAAAAACTTTGTCTATTTTGACACTTTACAAATTTAATTTTTTCATAAGCATTTGTCAAAATAAAAAGGAACATTTTTCATTTACCCTTTTACTTATTATATACAGTTATTCAAAGCATAGAAAAAGACCATACATATATCTTCGTTTGCAAGATATATGTATGGTCTTTCTGTTCATTATTTCATTAATTCCATAATTGTTTCTTTTGCCTTTTCAAGCTGTGTATCGCTTGTTGCATTTTCTTCCAATTCTGCTTCAACATCAGGAGTTATTCCCTTTCCGTGAATGTTTTTGCCACTTGGAGTATAATAATCCTGAACTGTAAGTTTTACCGCTGAGCCGTCGCTTAATGGAAGAATTGTCTGTACAATTCCTTTACCAAATGACTGTGTGCCTACGATTTTTCCTGCATTAAAGTCCTGAATTGCACCTGCAAAAATTTCTGATGCACTGGCGCTGTCCTTATTCTGCAAAACAACCATTGGCATTTCAAGACACTTGCTGTCTGAAGTCTGCTTTTCCTCATTTCCATATTTATCCTTAGTTGAAACCAAATTTCCTTCAGGAAGTATTTCATCAAGCATCTTGCAGACTGTCTCATATAATCCACCCGGATTGCTTCTAACATCAAAGATAACAGCCTTCATTCCCTGCTTCTTCAAGTCATCCAATGCTTTCGTAAACTGGTCATAAGTAACTTCTTCAAACTGACTTATCTGTATATAACCAATCTTTTTCTTCTTATCAAGCATCTTATATTCAACAGTAGGCTCATTAACCTGATCTCTTGTTATTGTAAAGTCAATGTATTTCTTTTCGGACTCTCTGTAAACAGTTATGTCAACTGTTGTTCCTTTTTCGCCCTTCATTTCAGTAACAACATTGTTAATGTCAACACCAGTTACTTCTTTGCCCTTTACTTTATAAATAATATCTCCGTTCTTTACTCCTGCCTTTGCAGCCGGTGCATCGGCAAAAGCCTTAACTACCGTAATTATTCCTGTTTCAGCATTCTGAGATACCAAAGCACCTATTCCGCTGTAAGTTCCTGACGTCTGTTCCATCATTTTCCGGTATTCTTCTGCCGTGTAATAAACAGAATACGGATCATTTAAGCCTTCCAACAATCCTTTGTAAATTCCATCTTCCAAGTCAGATTCATTAACCTTATTTAAGAACTTAGCATCTATAAGTTTATTTATATAATCAAGCTTTTGTGATGTTTTTTCACTGATTGTTTTTCCGGATGTGTTCTGGTTTGCAAAATACAAACCTGTTCCAACACCACCTACCACAACTGCCATGGCAAGCATTCCAAAAAAGAATCCAAGTAAAAAACGGTTCTTATTCTTTTTCATCATGACTCCTTAATTCAAGTTTATTTTAAATAATCCCAAGGATTAACATATGCCCCGTTCTTACGTACTGCAAAATGTAAATGGTTACCCTGTGATGCTCCTGTATTTCCTACAAGTCCAATGCTCTGTCCTGCGCTTACCTTTGTTCCTGCCGAAACTAAAAGTGCAGACATATGCATATATACACTATATACACCATTGCCGTGATTAATACCAATCCAGTTGCCTGCTGTTGTACTATAATTAGCCCACTCTACTGTACCTGAACCTGCTGCAACAATAGTAGTTCCTGCTGATGCCGGAATATCAATACCCTTATGAAATTCAGAACCTCTATATCCATATCCTGAAGATATAGTTGTATGTCCCGGAAGTGGCCATGTAAATCCACCGCCTGAAACTGTTCCACTACTTCCTGAATTTCCACTGTTTGAAGTATCTGTTGAGTTACTTCCTGTATTTGATGATGTATTGCTTGTACTACTATTTGAACTAGCTGCCTGCTGTTTCTTTGCTGCCGCCTCACGTCTTGCTTTTTCCGCTGCGGCCTTACTTGCCTGCTCAGCAGCTGCCTGGTTTTTGCTCTGTTCTTCAACAGATGCAACTCTCTTTTCCTGTGCACTGATTTCTGCTTCCAATTCATCAGAAGTAGCCTCATTATGTGCTATCAAATCTTCATAATTTTTAAGTTCCTGCTGCTTTGATTCAGAAAGATTAGTAAGCTTAGTCTGGTCACTCTTCTGCTGTGCCTGTATTGTCTGAAGATTCTTTTTCTCAGTTACAAGAGTACTCTTTGCAGAAGCTATTTTCTCTTTAGTCTTCTTCATCTTATTAAGCATATCTCTGTCATACTGTGATAACTCTGTTATGTACTCTGCCTTATTTAAGAAATCAGTTATGCTCTTTGAATTAAAAATCAAATCTATCATCTGAGTATCACCATTCTCATACATATATTTGATTCTAAGCTTCATATCTTCATACTGCTCATTTATGCTAACCTGAGCATTGTTCAATTCCTTCTGAGTCTTAGATATCTTGTCTTCTGTTTTTGATAATTTCTGATTAGTCTTGTACATCTCTGTAGCCAAATTAGTTAACTTCTTATCAACTGACTGAATGTACTCCTGTGCATCAGACTTAGATTTCTGTAGTTTATTATTTTCATCCTGAGCCTGTTGCTTCTGATTCTGCAAATCTGAAAGTTTATTCTTCTCATCGTTAACTGTTCCAAACGCATTAATTGGAATAGCAGTAACTGCCAATGCTGCCACGAGAACAAAACTTAATACTTTAGATTTTCTCATTACTTTCTCCTTATCTCTTTCCCTGTTAACTCAATTAACTTTATACCTTTAAGTGCTTTCTCATTGACACAATTGATCCTATTAAACCAATACCTGCTCCAATTCCAAGTCCTAATGGAACAAGCACCAAAAAAATCTGATGAACTGACGCAAAAGGAATACTGTTGCCAAGTACACCAAATTTAGTCATAATAAGATCAATTAATCTGTCATAAACAAGTCTTATTATAACAAGCGGAATTATTGAACCTAATAAACCGATTGTTACACCTTCTATAATAAATGGTGCTCTTACAAAACTATTAGTTGCTCCAATAAGCTTCATAATTTTAATTTCATGTCTTCTTACTGAAATACCAATCATAACCGTGTTGCTTATAAGGAAAATACCAACACCAAGCAAAATAATAATCAATGCAATAGACGCATATCCTAACATTTTGCCAAAGTTTGTAAGAAACTCTCTTGTTGGGTTTGAATACTTAACCTGTCTTACACCTTGAACCTTTTCCATTGCTGTGGCAAAAGCTTTCTGGTCGTTAATACTCTTTAAGTAAACTGTGTAAGATGCTGAATTAGCCAATGGGTTTTCCTTTGAAAATCCCTCTGCCAAATCAGGATTATCTTTAAAATAATTCTTTTTGAAACCTTCCCAAGCTTCCTCTGCTGATGTATATTCGTAACTCTTTACACGGGAATCTGACTTAATTGTTTTTCCAATATCATCTATTCCCTGCTGGCTTAACCCTTCGTTAAAGAATATTGTTACCCCAACCTGTTGCTCAACTTTCTTTTCCATAAAGTTAACATTAATAATAATTGTAAAAATTACACCTATTAAAAATATACACGCAGCAATAGTTCCTATTGATGCAAGGGAAAACAGTTTGTTTCTCTTTATGTTTACAAAACCCTGTTTTAAACAGTAGTTTGCTGTTCTAGTATTCATCTGTCTGTTCCTCCCCTTTGCTATCCTCTACTTTTACACCTTTCTTCATAGTTATGACACGCTTGTTCATAGCCCTAACTATTTCCATGTTATGTGTAACAACAATAACTGTTGTTCCCTGCTCATTAATTTTTTCAAGCAGTTTCATAATCTCCCATGAATTTTCAGGGTCAAGGTTTCCTGTAGGTTCATCAGCCAAAATATACTGTGGTTTATTAACAAGTGCTCTTGCAAGGGCAACTCTCTGCTGCTCACCACCTGACAATTCTGACGGATTGGAACGATATTTTTCTGAAAGTCCCACCAAAGATAATACTCTTGCCACATTCTTTTTAATCTCTCTTGGTGACGCACCTATTACTCTCTGTGCAAAAGCAATATTTGAGTAAACATCTCTATCCTGTAACAATCTGAAATCCTGAAAAACAACTCCAACCTTTCTTCTATACTTAGCTGTTCCTCTTGATTTAAGCTTTGATAAATTAACATCATCTACCACTATTGTTCCCTCTGTGGGATTTAACTCTTTAAGAAGCAGTTTGATAAATGTTGACTTTCCTGAACCACTGGCTCCAACAACAAATACAAACTCTCCTTCCTCTATTTCAAGATTTAAATTGCTTAACGCCGGTGCACCGTTGCCATAAGACTTACTTACACCTTCTATTTTAATCATTATATGCCTCCTAATATTCTGCTCTAAATAGAAATATATAACACAAATGTGTTTTTTTTGTGGGTGGGCAAAGCACGTAACAATCCTTGTAATAAAATTTTAATATATTTCCGAATTGAATTTGCTCCACTAGCACAATATGAAGGTCCACAGGGACCTTCATATTGCTACATTTTAACTATTTATTTTCTAAAAATCTGTGTTATCCATGTATTTCATGTACTTAACAACCATAAGGGCAATCTTAAATGTAATTGCATCCTCAAATACTCTTAAATCTAGTCCTGTACTCTTCTGCAACTTGTCCAGTCTGTATACTAAAGTATTTCTGTGAATATATAACTGTCTTGATGTTTCAGATACATTCAAGCTGTTTTCAAAGAACTTATTAATTGTTGTCAATGTTTCTTCGTCAAATTCATCCGGTGACTTTCCTTCAAAAATCTCGCTAATGAACATCTTGCAAAGTGGAATTGGTAACTGATAAATTAATCTTCCGATTCCAAGATTATTGTAAGCAATTACGTTCTTAGTGCTAAAGAAAATCTTTCCTACATCAAGGGCCATTCTTGCTTCCTTGTATGAACGTGATACTTCCTTAATCTCCTTAACAATAGTTCCGTATGCTACAGTAGCCTTAACCATTGCCTCTGTGTTAAGCATGTCCACAATTGTCCTTGCTATCTTTTCAATATCTTCATATCCCTGTTTTTCGTCTAACTCCTTAACAAGAATAATGCTCTTTTCATCTACTGCTGTAATAAAGTCTTTCTTATTACCTGAGAACAATGTTCTAACTGTTTCTAAAGCAACACTGTCCTTTTCGTTCTTTGTTTCAATAATACAGACACATCTTCTTGCATCCACATCAATGTACAACTTCTTTGATCTATTATAAATATCAACAAGGAGTAGATTGTCTAATAATAAGTTTTTGATAAAATTGTCTTTATCAAATCTTTCTTTATATGCAACAAGCAGATTCTGAATCTGGAAGGCAGCCATCTTTCCTACCATAAACACGTCATCGCTTGTTCCCTGAGCTATCAGAATCAGTTCTAACTGGCTTTCATCATAAACCTTAAAGAACTGGTATTCCTGTACTGACTGGCTGTCTGCCGGAGAAGTAACAAAGCTAATTATAGCATGTTCAAACTCATCTCCTAACTGGGAAGTACTGGCAATAATCTTTCCGTCTGTATCTGCCACATGTAAATCTACCCTTGAAATACTTTTTATTCCTTCTATTGTGTTCTGTAAAATCTGATTTGATATCATAGGCCACTCCTTGTTCTAAAAAATTCGTACATTCTGTCAAACTATATTTTAAACCAGTTTATGACAAAAAACAAGAGAAAAGAGCTAATCAATAGTACTTTTATCTTGTAATTTTTGTCAAAATAACCAACTATTTTACAGCATCAAAAAAATCCTTTATAATATCGTATGATTTTTTTACCCCCACTCTTGACAAAGAGCCTAATAAAAACTCCAAAGGAATTTCTTATTAAGTAAAAAAGACTGCCCAAATCGGGCAGTCTTTTGATAAATATATATATTAGTTTGTGATAACTTTTTCTGTATCCTTATCAAAGATGTGAAGTTTTGTAAGATCCATTGCCATAACAACTTCATCACCAGGTCTAGCTGTTGTACGAGCATTAACTCTTGCTGTACAATCGAATCCTTCAAGGTCAAAGTATAAGTATACTTCAGCACCAAGTAATTCGTAAATTCTGATTGTTGTCTTAAATGCACTATCAGGTGACATTTCAATGAAGCTTTCTTCATCATGAATATCTTCCGGTCTGATACCCATAACAACTGTCTTACCAACATAACCACCGTCAATAAGCCTTCTAGCCTGTTCAGCCGGTACTGTAATGTATGTTCTAGCCTGTCCAATGTGGAGCTTAATGTCAGCTCCTTCCTGTTCAACTTCTGCATCGATGAAGTTCATCTGTGGTGAACCCATAAATCCTGCTACGAATAAGTTAACTGGCTTATCATATAAGTTCTTAGGTGAATCTACCTGCTGTACAACACCATCCTTCATAACTACGATTCTTGTACCAAGTGTCATAGCTTCTGTCTGGTCATGTGTTACGTAGATGATTGTTGCGCCTAATCTCTTATGAATCTTAGCGATTTCCACACGCATCTGTACTCTTAATTTAGCATCCAAGTTTGAAAGAGGTTCATCCATAAGGAATACCTTAGGGTTACGAACGATAGCACGTCCCATAGCAACTCTCTGTCTCTGACCACCTGATAAAGCCTTAGGCTTACGATCAAGTAACTGTTCAAGGTCAAGAATCTTAGCTGCATCCTTAACTAATCTTTCCTGTTCAGCCTTAGGTACTTTTCTTAACTTAAGACCAAATGCCATATTATCATATACTGTCATATGTGGATATAAAGCGTAGTTCTGGAATACCATTGCGATATCTCTATCCTTTGGTTCAACATCGTTTACTAACTTATCTCCGATGTATAATTCTCCTGATGAAATTTCTTCAAGACCTGCAATCATTCTAAGTGTTGTTGACTTACCACAACCAGATGGTCCTACGAAGATGATAAATTCTTTATCCTTGATTTCAAGGTTAAAATCTTTTACTGCACAGAATCCGTTTGGATATACCTTGCAGATATTTCTTAATGATAAACTTGCCATTTTAAAAATTCCTCCTAGTATTGAAATAGTTTCTCTATCTCGCGTCTGATTGTATTCTAAATCACTGACACTAAAAATGCTATATTGTAAATAAACAAAATAACAAAAAAATCTTTGTTAATATTGCATACAGCCCCTATTATTTATTTAAAAATATGTTACTTTCGCCAATGATTATACGGTGTTCTTTGAGCAATCTGCCGATAGCTCTTTTAAATTCACTTTTACTCATCTGAAAATCTTCTCTAATTACCTCAGGTTTAGCCTTATCTGTATATCCTAACTGACCACCGTTATTCTCAATGTATTTATATATTTTTTCGGCATCTTCGTCCATTTGTAAATATGCTTTCTTTCTAAGCGAAAGGTCTAATTTGCCATCAGGTCTTACACTTTTTACTCTTGCCTGAATCTGCTGACCGATTTCTAATCTTGTTGTAAGCTCTTTCTTCTGTACAAGTCCGTGATACTTATTATCTACAGCAACAAAAACACCGTACTCAGGATTGTAGTTATAAACTGTTCCTGTTACAACATCATCAGGTTCATATGTTGAGGTACATTTTAAGAACTTATACGCCTTCATTGTTGCACATAATCTGTTACTTTTGTCCAAATATACTCCTACTAATACCTTGTCCCCTGACTTAATTGAAACTGTCTGCTCCTTGTATGGCAAAAATAAGTCTTTTTCTAAGCCCCAGTCAAGAAATGCACCATTCTTTGAAACTTCCTTAACTGTCAAAACTGCTGTTTCGTCTAATTCAACTAAAGGCTTGTTTACTGTTGCTATAAGTCTGTCCTGTGAGTCTCTGTAAATAAATACCTTTACTTCATCACCAACATTTGCTCCTTCAGGAACCTGCTTCTTTGGAAGAAGCACCTGTTCTTCCTCTGTGCCAAGATATGCACCAAAATCTACAATTCTTACTATTTCTAATTTTTGTGTTCTTCCTAATTCCATTTTTTGTCTCTCCGTTCTATTTTTTATAGTTTACCTGATATTAGCACTTTTATAAAAAAGAGGTCAGACTTTAACGCCATAACCTCTTTTATCATTACATAAGCATTATTCTTGTAAGTGTCTCTCCACTTTGATTTTCGAAGCTAATACCTATTCCATTTTCTTCGCTATAAAGATATGGTGTAATAATTTCACCTTCCATAGCTTCTTTATTATACACAATATCTACCTCATGGCAAGGAAAATTTGTTGGTAAAAATTCTTCAGCCGCCCTTAAATAATTAGCATTGTTCATATGACCATTGCTGTCTATGTAAGTTTTTAAAACCTTAAACGACTCTAATTTTGTTCTTTCACTACTAAACCTAATCTTTCTTGACGCCTTTATATTATCAAATATCGGTTCCGGTTTATAAACACTTGAATCCTCTTCAGTAATTCTTAAAGGTTTTCGTGTCTGAATATCAATAAGAACCCAGAGACTGTCTGCCTGAACAAGATAATCTCCATTTTCATCTTTTATGAAATACTGTCTTGAAGCAAACATGCTGCTAAACTTTGAAGGAGATGTGCCTATTGTTATTTTCTGTCCAAACATAATAGGTCTGTTAACTATAACTTTGTATGCAACAAGTACCCACGCCCTGGCCTCTCTTTTCATATAACTTACGCCATGACCAATATCTTCTGAATGAAAGGTGGAGCAATCCTGCAAAAGATTTAATATCTCATGCATTGGAACTTTTCCATTTCTGTCTGTTCTGCTGTAACTTACTGTTGTCTCATATGAAAACATTTATTGCCCCTCTTTCTTCTATTATTTACTTAGATGTTGTTGTTTCCGGTACAGTTGTTGTCTCCGGTACCTTAGTTGTTGTCTCAGGTGCCTTAGTTGTTGTTTCCGGTACCTTAGTTGTAGGCTGTGTTGTAACAGGCTTTGTTGTAGGCTGCTGTGCAACAGCTTCTACTACAACTTTAAGTGTTGCTGTTCTTGCAGTGTATGCCTGATTTGAGTACTGTGCCTTATATGTTAATGTATATGTTCCAGGTTTCTTTGTATCAACCTTTCCTGTAACTGTAACGCTGTTCTTAATATTTAAAGCATTACCCTTGTAATCCTTAACTGAAGCTACATAATTCAAAGGATTAAATGTGCTGTTCTGTTTAACCTTTACAGTTGTATTCTTCATTGTAAGACTTACCTTGTGGTCTTTTACAACGTATTTAATAGTCTTCTTTGCTGTCTTCTTATTTGTGCCCGTAACTTTATATGTAATGTAATATTTGCCCTTGTTTGCAAACTTAACCACACCATTCTTAATCTTAACTTTCTTCTTATTATACTTAACAGTAACTTTTATTTTCGAAGTAATATTCTTGCCTGCTGCTGTCTTTGCAGTAACATTAGACAAAACATTAACTGAACTGTTTAAAGCTACATCAGGATTCTTTACTGCACCTGAAATAATAGGTTTCTTTGTATCTACTACCTTAAATTTTAAAATCTTAGTCTTTGAATTTCCTAAGCTGTCTTTTACTTTAAACTTAATCTTATACTTTCCTAATTTAGATGTTTTAATCTTACCAGCTGTAGTAATCTTTACATTTTTTTTGGTAAGAACGTTGCCTGCTCTGTCTTTTACTGTAATTAAGTCAGACAATTTAACTTTTGTTCCATACTCAATAGTCTTTACTTTTGCAGTAATTACAGGCTTATTGCTCTTGTATGGATTCTTAGGATCAGGATCAGTTGGGTCCCAATCTGTAAACTTACCGTTTGTAATAGGTGTAAATGAAGGTCTCTTAATAGGATCATCCTTCTTTGTTCCTCTAAAAATTATAACCTTTGTTCCTAATGCACAATGATCATAAATCCACTTAGAATCTTTACATAAAAGTCTTACACAACCGTGTGATGCCTTCTGTCCCATTACATTGTATGCCTTAACTGACATTGTTGATTTATCACCATTCTTGTAATACCAAACTGAATGGAATAAGATGCTGTCTGTAATTCTTGTACAATACTGTGCATAACAATTTCCTATCATCTCATGCCATCTGTATTTAACAGGTGTATAAAATGTTCCTATAGGTGTTTCGTTGCTTGGTGAACAAATCATAGCCTTTATTGCTTTTCCATTTTTGTAAACTGTTGTACAGTTTGTTCCTAAGTTAACTTTAATAACATAACCTTTGCTTTCTTTAGCTTCTGTCTTAACTGTTGCTGTGCCTGAAATACCAAATGCCATAACAACAATCATTAATACTGCTACTAATTTTGATGTGATTTTCTTCATATCATTACTCCTTTGCTTATTTTGAAGCCCTTTACGGCTTATTCCCTTTAACAGAATTCGCCCTTATTATACTATTTTATTTGGCAATATACAATCACAAACACCTATTTAGTTGTTTTTCATAAGTGGTTCATATATAATGTACTTAAACGTTTTTATTTCACAAAAACATCGTATTTACTTAAAATTTATATTTTATAATCAAAGAAAATGCACATAATATTATGGAGGCTTTTATGCTCAAAAACAAATTTAAACTTTTTATTTTTATGCTGGCAATTGGTTTCGTTCTCATAACATTGGACGTTAATGTTACAACTCCATTTAAATATCCGCATAAATATAACAATTCAGGTTCGGTAATCGGAGAATTTCAGTATTATAACATTGCATCTAACTATAATGCCTGGTGCGATTACAAAGTTATTAACACAAGTTCAGAAAAAGCTGATGAAAATTCACATTATAATGCAATAAATGATAATAGCTCAACCAATTCATCAACAAACACCGGTCAGAGCACGGCAAAAGTTATTGACCACGTTTATTTTGGAAATATTTCAGTAGATATTTTCAGTGATGCTTTAGGTTTTCTTCTTATATTTATTGCATGCTTAAACTTAGCTAAAGTTAATAACCGTTTCAAATACGGTTCAGTTACGACATTGTTCGCCTTAATTTTGCACATTGTTATTTTGGCACTTCCATTCTTCCTTAACGGAATAGTTCTATGCAATACAGCTCTCGTTTTGGGACTGGCTTATCTTGGAAGCAATATTATAACTACTTTTATGTTCAGTAGCGGACTTCTTAAGATGTGCACGGACATTTGCTGTAGAGATGAAAGAAAATGGTGCAAAATGACTTGGTACGTTACTTTTGTTCTACAGATTTTAGTCACATTTGTTTTCTGGATAGGTTCAGATTTCAATATGCTCCTGGCTGTGGGCAGATTCTTTGAAGGCGTACTTGTATTTATGGTAATTGTTTTTTGGATTATCCTGAAACGTACATATTATTATTTAGAAAGGACATGGCTTAATTATGAAAAACAAAATTAATTTAGGAACAAAGTTTATTGCATTTCTTGCTCTTTTTATGTTTAGCATTTTGGCAATTAATGTTTCTGCCAAAGCAGGGCAAATGAAAATGCATGCCATTTATGTTGACAGGGGTGATGCCATTGTTATCGAAAGTAACGGACATTTTATGCTTGTGGATTCAGGTATTTCACAAACATCTGAAAAGGTACTTGCATATCTTAAATCTTTAAACATTCCGGATAAAAAAATTGACTACGTTATATCAACCCACCCTGACGGGGACCACGTTGGCGGTTTTCCTGCTGTTTTCAAGGAATATGAAATAGGTCAGGTAATTTACTCACCATGTACAAAACCAAGCAAAGACTATCTTAGTTTTATAAAAACCGTTAAGGAGAAAGATTGTCCTTTCAGGATTCCGGTGGAAGGTGAAAAATTCAAATTGGGCGATGCAACTGTGGAAGTGGTTTATGACGGTTCACAAGGTTCAACCTATAACGAAGCCAGCATTGTTATGCGTGTCACATGCGATAACAAGTCTATTCTCTTAACCGGCGACCTTCCATCTACCATGGAAAATGAACTTCTTAAACAAGGTTATAATTTTAAGGCTGATGTTCTTAAAATAGGTCATCACGGTGCTGCCGCTTCATCATGCGCCAACTTCCTTGACGCAGTTGCGCCACAATACGCTGTTGTTTCCTGCGGAACTCCTGATATATGCGAATTTCCTAAGGAATCAGTACTTCAAAGACTTGCAAGACGTTTTATCAAATTATATAGAACTGCAGATGCTAATGTAGTTATCAATTTTAACAACGGTGTAATTTCTACTTCCAATAAAGAAAACAATCCTTTTGTTTCAATAAAAAAAGGTACGATTACATTGAGTAATAACGTTTTCTACGCAACAGGTAAACAAATCAAACCTACTGTCAATTTGTACGTTGACGGTCAGTTAGTTCCTGCATATCATTACAAGATTACTTATTCATCTAACATTAACACAGGTGTTGCCAAGGTTAAACTTACTGCAACAGAAGTTAAATACGTTAGCGTATGTTCAACTACATTTTTGATTTTGCCTAAGAAAGAAACACTGAAAGGTTCCGTTTCTTCTTATAACAGTGCACATTTAAGTTGGAACAAGCAAGGTTCCGCAACAGGTTACACAATAATGTATTCCACTGACAAAACATTTAACACGGCATTTAAATATAAATACATTACAAAACCTGAAACTACAAATACTACTATCAAAAATCTTAAATATAACACAAAATACTATTTCAAAATCAGAGCATACAAAACAAATGTAGGCTACGGAAAATGGAGCAAAACAGTTAAAATAAAAACAAAAAAGAACCCTGCTCCTGCAACTGTAAAAATCAAGTCAGCAAAGAAATATTCAAAAACTTCTATTTATGTAAAATGGAAAGCTCAGACTGCCCGCGGAAAAAGTGGCTACTATGTCCAGTACTCCACTAACAAACGATTTAAGAAAAATACGAAAACACTAAAGATAAAAACAACTTTGAAAAACTCAGCTACAATTACAAAGTTGAAGAAAAAGAAAACATACTACATACGTGTTCGAGGATATAATAAGCATGGAAAAGGTAATTGGAGCAAGACAATGAAGGTGAAGGTGAAGTAAGAGATAAAAAAATACGTGTCATAGAGCGTTTTAGCTATATGGCACGTATTTTAATTTCTAATCAGAATGGCAAAATTAATTCTGATATTCTCCTGAAATTATAGTTTCCCACCATTCTTTATTGTCAAGATACCATTTGATAGTCTTCTTAATACCGTCAACAAACTTAGTTTCCGGCAACCAGCCAAGTTCGTTGTGAATCTTAGTAGGATCGATTGCGTAACGCATATCGTGTCCCTTTCTGTCAGCGACGTATGTAATAAGGCTTTCAGGCTTGCCTAATTCCTTACAAATAATCTTAACAATGTCAATGTTCTTCATTTCGTTGTGACCGCCAACATTGTAAACTTCGCCAACTCTTCCCTTGTGAATAATCAAGTCAATTGCGCGACAATGATCTTCAACATATAACCAGTCACGAACATTTTCGCCCTTGCCATATACAGGAAGTGGCTTGTCATTTAATGCATTGGCAATCATAAGGGGAATCAACTTCTCTGGGAAGTGATATGGTCCATAGTTATTAGAACATCTACTGATTGTAACAGGAAGTCCGTAAGTTCTGTGATATGCAAGAACCAAAAGGTCAGCCCCTGCCTTTGATGAACTGTATGGGCTACTTGTGTGAATAGGTGTTTCCTCTGTAAAAAACAAGTCTGGTCTGTCAAGAGGAAGGTCGCCGTAAACTTCGTCAGTAGATACCTGATGATAACGCTTAATACCATACTTTCTGCAGGCATCCATAAGAACTGCAGTACCAAGAATATTAGTGTTAAGGAACACTTCAGGATTCTCGATTGAACGGTCTACATGACTTTCTGCTGCAAAGTTAACAACCATGTCAGGATGTTCTTCCTCGAAAAGTTTGTAAATTGCATCTCTGTCGCAAATGTCGATTTTGCAAAAACGGAAATTAGGGTTGTCCATAACTGGTTCAAGAGTGGATAAGTTACCTGCGTAAGTAAGCTTGTCCACACAAATAATTCTATAATCAGGATATGTATTTAACATATGAAATACAAAGTTACTTCCAATAAATCCGGCTCCACCGGTTACGATAATGTTCATTTCTTAGTCCTTTTTCTTTTATATGTAAAACATTTAACTTTCAAGGCATCTTCCCCAATTTTTGTATTTTCCTATTGTCATATAAATTATATCAACTTTTCCAATCTTCTATTCTTGAGATTATTCTCCTCTAAAAAACCTTAGATTTTTTTAGGTAATTATTTCATGAGAACTAGCAAAAATCTTGGTACCTACTATTTGCCGTTTAGAATCTTAAAGTAACTGACAATTAAAAATAACTATAAAAATAATAACACAAGTCACTCTTTATTTCATCAATTTATAAATTATCTTTCAAAAATTTCTCAAACCTATTATAATTATCATATCTGTTGATATATGACCTGCACTAGTTCTTAGCCAACTCGAAACCTCTTAAGGTGTCCTATAAAATCAGAAAAGATTTAAGTTCTTCACATCCTTTTTCAACTTATGGGCAAATCATACATCATATTCTATAAACATTCAGATTCTATAATTTGCGAATAACCAAGCCACACAAAAAAGCCCGGTCAACGTCTCTCTCCATAAGAGTTAAACATCGACCGGAGTTTCCGTTCAAAATAAAAATCTATTCATTCCTATGTCTAAACCTGTAAATTACGTAATACATAAGTCCTCCAATAGTTCCGCCTAAAGTATTGTAAACCAAATCCGATATCTGGAAGGTTCCAAGGTGAAACAGCAGCTGCGAAAATTCAATGACAAATGAAAAAATACCAACTGTTACGGTAGATTTCCATAAAACTTTTACAATTCTTACATCTTCTCCAATAATCTCATTCTTAAAAGCCCAAAGCAGAAGTACTACAAAAGGTATAAAAAGCACAAGATTTTCTATAGGTTCAGTAGATAATGATCCATCTGATTTATGTAATCCCCAGTCTCCTAATACATCACTTAACGGATCAAACCAAATATTTCTATTTAAAAAAGTTCTAAAAAGAATCATTGCAAAATAAAACACCAAAAGAAAAACTCTTCGAAAAGTAGAACTTTTCTTAAAATTTCTAACCCATGTTTCGAATATACTTTTAATTAGATTTCCTTTTTCCCATCCATGTTCCTTCACATAAAGAAAAACGAACATAGACACAAATGCCAAAAGCACTGCTGCTAAAAACGATTGATAAAGTGCTGTAAGTACACTTTTTATAATATTTGCAATAATATCAATTTCTTTACTCATAATAAACTTTCCTATATACTTTTTGTCTAATTTATATTCTTATGTAATACCTTATAAAATATCCATGGCAACAACTACTATAATCTTAAAATTCAAACAATTTTATATAAATTTTATTTTTAATATATTCAGACATTACCATCATTACGATTATTTCTCTAATAAACTTTTCTTTATTAACATAAGCATTTCATCTTTAGTTATAAACAAGTAAATCACAGTTAACAGGCAAAAAAAGACTCCACCTGCAGCCACCTGTACAACAAGTGTCTTTATATAACATCCCATAATACTACCAATTTCTCTTACTATAGCCATCATACCTATTCCGATTCCCATAATAGGAACATATTTTACTATATATATAATTATAGGTAATTCTCTTCGAACTGCTATTACCTGAATTATCATTACACTAAATTCTGCTACAACTGTACCAATTGCAGCTCCATTTGATTGATAATGTGGTATCAACATATAATTTATAAGGAAATTCAAAACAGCTCCAACAATTGTCGATATTACATATATATTGTCATATCTATTTGGAATCAAATACTGTGTTCTAACAACATTTGCCCAAGCAATAAAGAAAACACTAATTGACAGTAATGTTATAATCTGAGCACAATCTACAAATTCATTTCCTAGATAGACAGGTGCCAACACCGGTGCAATTCCCATTAATCCAAATGTTATCGCTGAACATAATATAGTAACAAGCTTAATTGAAGTTCTAATATATAAAACAGTCTTGCCTTTCTCACCTTTTGCTATTATATTCGACATTCTTGGAAGCATTACTGTTCCTAAAGCGGTAATAATTCCCATAGGAACATTAATAATTTTCTCTGCATTTTGATATAAGCCAACCTGTGTGTATGTAGACATATCTCCGAGCATAATTTTATCCATAACCTTATATATACTATATGCCAATACTGGAATAAACAAAACTAGTACAGGTTTTATATTTTTTAGGACTTCATTAATAGATACTCTAACAAATTTAACCTCTTTCTTTACATATATCCACAGATATACCTGACTAAAAAAAGTTCCAGCAGACATAATTAATGTATATTTCCATAAATCTGCTGGTGTATGCACAAAAATGAACATACAAATTATTGTACCAATTTTAATCAAAAGATTTCGCCCAATTGTAAGTTTGAATTTTTCTAATCCAAAAAACAACCAGGTAATATCAAACATTCCTGACATAACATACAATAACTGTATTAAAACAATTAGTTCATTATTTTTAGCAAAGAAAATAGCATATATAATATATGCTAAAATTGCTATGATAAAAGTTGATACCTGTAATATATATATACTGCTAAACACTCTATTTAAAGACTCTTTATTAGCCCTAACCGCAGCTACACTACGATTTCCATAATTAGAAATCCCAAGCATTGCCAGCATAATGAAATAGTACGCAACTGAGTTTGTATATGAATAAATTCCTACTCCCGTTGCGCCTAATGTTCTTGAAATATATGGTGCTGTAATTAATGGTAAAAAAATCAATAATACTTGGTATACAATATTATATATAAAATTCTTTTTAATAGATTCCATTCTTTGCCTTTCCTCGATTTATGTATAAATACAAAACTATATCTGATTTCTAATTTTTATTCATCAACTAATGTTATTTGAAGATTCTTGAATAACTGTTTCTAAATTGCTTCCTATAAAGGCTATACATAAAATTAAAATCAAAAAATTTTGTGAATAAACTTCTGTTATGCAACATGTAAGATATCCACATATACATGAATTAATAATTATATATGATTTCAATTTTGAATATTTCTTGCATTTTTTTAATACTACTCTAAAGACATTAATATAACACAATAGCCCTATAATTCCCGACTGAATTAAAATTTGTAGGAAAAAGCAATGTGCATTTCTATCTTGTATAACAGTTGCCAACGTTCCTGCTCCATAACCTATAATCGGTTCTTTTCCTATCAATGCTAGAGCTTTATCCCATATGATTGTCCTACTTGATAATGTTAATGTTTTTCCAAGTATATTCTCTATTATAAAAGAAAAAATATATTGAATTCTAAATATAACTATAGATATTCCAACTACCACTACTATAGCCATTGCAATTTTAGGAATTTTATATTTTCCGGTAGTTTTTGTTATAATAAAAATTACCAACATCACACAACTTCCAACAATCGCAGTTGCTGAAGACATAAAATAGATATTTCCCAATAGTACAATTCCATACAAAATAACAAATTTTATGTTTTTTATTTCATATTGAAAGAGAGCTGTCATTAGTGCTATCAAAAACATAGGTGTTAGCTGATTTCCCAACCCCAAAAACATATAATCTGCTTCTGTTCCGTAGATTGACATTGTTTGCCAAAGACCATTTGGAACTATAATCGCTACAACAAAATTAATCAAAAACAATGAAAATAACATCAAAGTTAACGCATCAAAAAACGCCTTGATATCCGTGTGCTTAGCTTCCTCCACCATAAATATTAATGTACAAATAACAATACTCTCTTTTGCATACTCCACTATACTCTCTTCATTTATAAATACAGATATTCCCCAAACAACAAAATACATTCCTATTGCCATATCTAATACAGAAATATAGTGTCTTATCACTTTTTTACCAAAGTAATAGATAAAAACAAACATCTTTAAAACCAATAAGAATGTAGCAAATTTGCTGTTAATGATAGTATACACAACCTGAGATACTAAAATTGGGAATAAACTCATCATATATATTAAACTATTCTTGTTAATTTTCATCTTTTATCATTCCTTTTTGAAAAACAATTTCCTGTTCAATAAAATTAATTGACTCTTCCACATACGGTTGTAACTTTTTATCATCATATTCTGGTACTTTTAATAAATCCTTTTCCAATGCTTCTTGTGTTTCAATGTATCTTTCCGAAAGTCCCATCTGTTTTAATAAAAATGAAGCTCTGTCATCGTCCCCCCCATCTTTATTTAATCCAATATACCAAAAATTTTTCTTAAACACATACGAAAAAACACTACCATGAAACGAAGATGTCACAACCATTGTTGCGTTTGAAACAAGTGACAAAAATGCACTTGGTCCACCCTTTGGTGATAATTTAATTCCTTTTCTTCTTAACCCTCTTCTTGCCCATTCTTTTCCATTCATAATATACACGGGCATATCATATTTTTCGCTCAATTTCTTCAACATATTTGCCTGTTCAGCTTTATAAGTCATCGCATACCAAAAGATATATGGACCTTCTATCATAGACTCATCCGTTATTTTAAGCCATTCCTTTTCACTTATCAATAGTGTCGGATCAACGCAAATATTAACTTTACGTCCTATTAGATTTTCAATCCATTTTTTTGCATTTTGCTCCCTAACTGATATTGCTGAAAAATCTTCGATATAACTTTTATACACATCCTTATTGCTTGATTCATTTGGATTTGAAGCGCCCAAACTAACAGCGTATGCAATTTTTTTAATATTTTCAAACGGAAGCATATAATTTTCATCAAAATCCATCGCATTAATATTCCAAACTTGATCACTTCCAGCTATGATTGCTAAATATTCAGATTCATCAATTTTTAAATCTTCACTTTTTCTGTATTTCTTACTTAATTTGTAATATTTTTTAAATTCATCGTATCCTTTTTCTGTCCTAGCTATACTTTTATAATGTGAAAGATATAATATGTCCCTCAACAAGTCCTTAAATGTCTTTGGCTTGCATAGTATAGAGTACATTCTTTGCTGTACCTCATTCGAATAATCTATAATCTCAGTATCAATTTTATATCTTTCTCTAAAAAAATGCTGTAAAGCATATGCCTGTAGCATAGAACCACTATTGTTAGAAGCATGAAATGTCATTATTCCTATTTTTTTCTTCATATATTTATATAATTCATTATCTATATATTTAATGAACTATTCTCCTTTTCAATTCTTATAATACTCAAATAATAATTTTTATTTTGAAATTCTATTCCTTATCATAAACATAAAAATAACAGAACCATATTTATTTTCCTTTAGTAGCGAGACCATCATACGTTGTTTTGAATTAATATTTTCCATATTAATATTTTTTGTTATGACTGACTTATAAGGCTCCATCTGAATCATATTTTTTAAAATATTTTTTCTTTCGCCAAACTTCAACTTATTCTCTGTATGACATATATTTTGCCCACATACAATCCAAATGCTGTTAATTATCATACAATTAATTCTATTATTTATTTTTTGCTTTAAATCTATGTTAAAATCTTCACCTAATCTTTTATCTATCTCATATGTAAATATTTTCTCATTTTCCAAACTATTACTCTGAAATTTATGGGTTGCTGATGTATCTGTAGGTATATATTTATAAATCTCTTTGTTAAGAATAACTGCAGTTTTGCATTTTAAAGCAACATCTACATTAAAAAGCAAATCCTCTCCATGGAACAACTTTTCATTAAATCTAATCTTATTACTATCAAGCATCTCTTTTCTATATGCCTTTGCCCAAACAGCATTCATTTTAAATCCAATTGCGTTACTCTCACCAAGCACTTCCAACAGTAATTCATCTTTATTTATTTGTTTTCTATCCCATTCTTGTATTTTTTTTGTCCCAAAGGCAACAAAATCTATGGATGATTCAATACCATCTAACGCATTTATTGCATCACCCTGCACTAAATCATCTGCATCTACAAAAATTATCCATTCTCCTTTTGCGTTATAAATACCTGTATTTCTTGCATTACTCACGCCTGCATTTTTTTGATGTATAATTCTTATTCTTGTATCATTTTTTGCTATTGAATCACATATAGATGCTGTTTCATCTGTGGAGCCATCATCGACAATAATTATCTCATAAGTTCCATTCCAGTTTTCTATAATACTATCAATACTTTTTTTTATAAACTTTTCTCCATTATAAACAGGTATAACTACACTTACCATATCCAGTACTCCTTAACCAAAGATCTTGATTGCTACAAATACCAATCTATATTTTATGCTAAACGATTTATCAATAGCAAACTTCCAATCAACTTTCTTTATTCTGTCTGAAAGTTCCTTTTTGTAACCTACATTTTCATCATCATTTCTTATCATTTTCCACAATGACAAACAATGTCTTATATATTGATGTTTATAACATCTATACACAGTTTCCTCTCCCCTAATCAGTGGTTTACTTAACAAATAGTCATATGCCTTTATAACTGAAAATCTTTTAGCACTAAATATATTTGCACTGGCACTTACACCTCTGTGTTCATAGTAATACAATGGTTCCAAAATGAATGCTGTGGTTATGTTCTTTTCCAAGAAATCAATACAAAAACATAAGTCTTCACACATATGAATATCATCTTTAAATTTTATATCATTTTCAATAACAATGTTTCTTTTAAATGCTTTATTCCATACAAATCCTCTGAAAGAATTCAATCCCGATATTAGTATAGCACTTTCACTCACATCATCACAAAATGGAGGAACCTCTTTTTCTATTTTGTTTACAATTCCATTATCTTTAAAATTGTACATTATCATTTCCGCTTTTGATGAACATTCAGAAATTTTTTCTAATAAATTTTTTTCTACATAATCATCCGCATCCACAAAGATAACGTATTCTCCTATAGCTCTTTCAATTCCTTCATTTCTAGCTGATGAAACTCCTTGATTTGTTCTTTCTATAAGCTTTAGTCTCTTATCTGATGTGCAATACTTCTTTAAAATATCTCCACTTGTGTCACTTGAGCCATCATTAATAAAAATCACCTCAAAATTTTTATATGTTTGACCAATTAAACTTTTTATACATCTTTCAAGAAATTGTTCTGCATTATATACAGGCACAATTATACTATATTTTACTGATTCCATTTCCTAACAATCCAATGCTTTCTTGTCTTATTTATGTAACATATCTATACATATGAGTATTTTTAACCATTAAATTTTCTTATGTAATATATACGTTTCATTTTCTCTATGAACTTGTCTTTTAAAGATACCTTCATAAACTTCAAACAATGTTCTTCTATGTTTTCATTATTAATATTATCAAAAAACCTTTCTCGTTTATCATTCCACTCAACCGAATTTTCTACCATAATCCCATCAAGTTCAACCGCCTTTAAAGTATCAATGGGATATTTTTTCAACGTCTTTAAGCCGTCTAAAATTTCTTTTCCTTTATTACTTTGTATTATAATATTGGTATATCCTCTATCATCATCCTCTATGTTTGCTAATTCAGACGCATGCCAACCGTCATAAAGTGTAAGGTCTGATTTATGCTGTATATGCTTAAAATTACATTCATAACATGATGGACGTGAACACAAGTCTGAAAAAAATGCTTTAAGAAAATAATTAGTTCTTGCAGAACCAAAATATACTTTTCCATTTCCAAACACAACTTTCATTGTTCCACTGTGATAACCGAATGTTTTGTTTCTAAACCTTATATCAACTATTTTGCTTTTATATTTCCTTTCTAGGTACTCCACATATTTTCCCCAAAAAAGTGGAGATGGATTTCCACGACATATAACATCAATCGTTAATAAATTTTTGTAATCTCTATTTAGATAGCTTTTCAATCCTTCTACTTGACATGGTACTCCTGAAAAGCATACTAATTTACCACTTGTTAAATCTTCCTTTATCTTTGGAAAAATGTCTCTTATTTCACTTCTAACATATTTTGAGCATGGTATTTTTGATATTCTATTATCATTTTGAGAATCCACTCTAATATGCTTTACTACCTTTTCTTCATCTACAATTACTCCGTATACAACTCCGTCTTTCTGTAATACATATTCCATAATTGAAGTAAAAACACTTCCTGATGTTCCCGTCAAGAGAACTTTATCTCTTACATCTCTTGCCAAAATACTTTCAGGAATTCCCTTTTCATTTTCTCTTTTCTTTGTCATAGGGCATACCTGCTCGCATAATTTGCAATCAATACACTCAATTACGTTTACATTAGGATAAATAAATCCCTCATTATCTTCTTTCATGTCAATACATTTTTTAGGACAAATACTTGAGCATGCGGTACATCCGCAACACTCCTTTTTACTTTTTATCTCAATCACGAATTTTCTCCGTTTCACTCTCTATTATTGTTAACACATTCCTATTTAATATCAGCAAACGCCTCATCTAAATACTTATCTGTATCCTGTTTTAGCTTTCTAATTTTATCTGTTACCAACTCATAGTCTATATTTTCATTTAACTGTTCTTCTAAAGTTTTATTAGAGTTATATCTTCTTTCTTGTAAGCCAAGATTATTGCACAGAGTATCTATTCTTGAATTTTTTGAATTCTTTGATCCCGCTGCATATCGATTAAATACTATAAACTTTTTATTATTTATAATTGAAAAGCACGAACCATGAAATGAATCTGTACATACATACGCTGCTCCTCTTAATAAATTTATAAATCGTTCCGGTCCAACATCGTAAAGTGCAATATCTCCAAATGTTTCATCTTCTGGAATGTACTGATCTAAATGTCGTAGTACCACAATCTTATACCCTAATTTCTTGGCTGCGGCTTCTACTTTCTTTCGATATTCGACTGTATTCCCCAAAAAGTATGCAAAAATATATTCTTCTGATATTTCATTCTTAACCGGAATCAATTCTTTCCATTGTTCTTTATCAAAATTAAACACTGGGTCTAAAATCACAGGGACCTCTTTTCCTATTAGTTCTTTTACGATTTGACTTCCTCTGTTTTCGCGCATACTAATATAATCTAAACGTTTTAAATAATTCGCTGTTCTCTTAGTTTGATACCATGGAATCTGGCTTACTCCAAAACTTGATGCATAAGATATTTTTCTAACTTCATCAGGTACAAACATCAAATTATAAAAGTTTGTAGGCAGTCCTGCCGGTGACCAAAGTTGATCACTTCCTGATATAACTGCACTATATTTCTTTGCTCCCTTGCATAACTCCTTATACCCTACATACTCTGTTGAAAGTTTAATGAATTTATTTTTTTTGAACTCATCAAATGCTTTCATACGAATTGCATTATTTTCCGCAAATTCCGGGTGTTTCATCATCCCTTTTTTCTTTAAAAAAGCCTCATATTTATCCTTTAAAAGCACAGTATTCAACAATCTTGGAATTGATTTTATTTTTTTTCTTAAAGTTAGATTCTTTTTGTATCTAATTAATTCATATTCCATTTCTCTTGATTCTAGCATTTTTATTGTTGCAAATGCTTGTAACATTCCACCATAATTTTCATGAAAATATTTAATGCAAACACCTATCATTCTTTTTTCTCCTATCAACTCTTCTTTGCAAGTAACTGTCCATATATCTCACTCATTTGTTTATGTGAAATATCCATTCTGAATTCTTCTGCCTTATCAATACATGCATTTTTCATTGATCTTCTTAAATTTACATCACTTAATAATTTTATTTTATCTGCAAACTCATCCGCATTTAAAGGAGAACACAAATACCCTGTTTTTCCATCAATAACATAATCCTTTATTCCTTGCACTCTGCTACCAATAACAGGAACTCCTGAAGCTAATGCCTCAATTCCCGCAAGTCCCAATCCTTCCCTCAAAGAAGGCAATACTGCAATATCTGCACATTTATTAAGTTCTGGAATATCTTTTCTAAATCCAAGAAATTTTACTCTTACATTTTTTTCTTCAGCATATTTTTTTAAGAAATCATATGTTCCAAAATTAGTCATTGCCTTTCCGCAAATAAGAAAAACATATCTTTCGTCTTCTAACTTAGATAATGCTTCAATAATAACTCTATGATTTTTTCTCTCTGATAACTCGCCCACTTCCAAAACAGCAATGTCTTTATCTGTTAATCCTATAGAATTTCTGTAACTGTATCTATCTATTTTACATTTATGATATCTATCTGTATCTACACCAACACCATTAATATGATAAACTTTCTTGCAGGCCATTTTCTTCATTTGTGCGAAATCTTCATTATTAATAGTAATAATACCATCTGTAATATGTGAGCATATCCTTTCTATACTTCCATATACAATCTTTTTCTTTAAAGAACATCCCTTTGGAAAAGTTAAGCCATGTGTAGTATAAGCCACAACACATCCTTTTCTTCTCTCATGCATAGTTGCAATTCTCACAATTGCCCCCGGTATAGGCGTATGTACATGAACAAAATCAAAGTGATACTTTTTTAGTAGTCTTTTATATTCTTTAAATGCTTTAATGCTTTCTTTACTAATCGGAGATGTTGATGAAAAATCAATTTGATGGAACATAACTCCAATAGAAGCAAAAAGTTCTTCCGGTACAAATGTTGACACTGAATTTCCATTTGCCGCACAATGCACTTCATATCCCATTTTTTGAAGCAATTTCATGTCAGATATCAAAAACCCCTTTAAGAATCCCCCTGTAGCTGCTACTATTAGTGCTCGTTTCATATTTTTACCTTTATTCTCCCATTTGTTTTGCAATATCTGCATCAACTATTTCTTCACCGCTTTTATCTTTAAGCTGTTCTCTTGAAGCGTCGCTCAATCCGTCATTAATTGTTGCGCACATATCACAAGTACTGCATTTATCTAATTCTTCTTTAGTTACCTTGCCATCTCTGTAGTCACGTACAATTTTATTCTCATACATACTATATGGGTGTTTACTAAACAATGCTTTAAACTTATGTTTAAGTACCCAGAATCCAGGTTTCCAGATGTACTTGTGCATTGCTGGAGACACTGAACCTATCATCCAACAGTCTCTGTCACAGCAGCGAACCTTTGCTCTAACCTGCTCTGCTTCAGGGCTATTCCATAATTCATCCCAGCTCTGATTGTTTAAGTTACCCATTACTTCTTTGTCTTTTGTTCCGTTACATGGCATTACATCACCATATGGATCAATAAAGAATGTGTCAAAACTCATATCACAAGGAAGTAATCTCTTCTGTCCATAAATATAGTTAATAAGTCCGTGATTGAAATAAGCTCTCATCCATTTCTTAGGACTCTTTGATCTAAGTAATTCATTAATTAAGTCTTCGAAATTTTTAGCAACCATTGGACGATCTTTGATTATATTTTTTGCTTCTACAAAATAGAAACTGTTATGTAATGAAGCTGTTGCAAATTCCATACCCATTTCATTAGAAATCTTATAAAGTGGTACTAAGTCAGGTGCATTTTTGTCCTGAACTGTCATTCCAAAACCAACATCCTTCATTCCCATTTCACGTAACTTCTTAAGTGTTGTATATCCTTTGTTATATCCGTCATCTAATCCACGGATTTCATTATTTGTCTGTTCAAGACCTTCAATAGAAATACGGATTCCAATATTAGGAAATTCCTTACACAAGTCAACGATTCTATCCGTGAAGAATCCATTAGTTGAAATAACGATTCTATCACTCTTCTTATATAATTCTCTAACAATGTCCTTTAAATCTGTACGTATAAAAGGTTCTCCACCTGTTATATTTGTAAAGTACATCTTAGGTAACTTCTTAATTGTTTCAATTGAAATTTCTTCTTCCGGTTTTGATGGTGCCTTGTATCTGTTACACATTGAGCAACGTGCGTTACATCTATATGTTACTATAACTGTACCATTTAATTTTTTCTCAGCCATATTTTTCTCTCCTGCTTTCTTTTATTCGTATATCTTTACCAATTTATTACAATATTCCTCAATAGTATCAAAGCTAATATCTTTACAGTTTTCACTGTATTTATCTAACTTTTCTTTGTCATTCCACAATTCATCGATTTTACTCTTTAAATCTTCACCATTGCCGCTTTCAAACAATTCCCCAGTCTTTCCTACTGATATCAGTTCTGGAATTCCTCCAATATTAGCACCAAGAACCGGCGTTCCATACATCTGACTTTCCATTACTGAAAATGGGCAATTTTCATACCATTCTGATGGATATATAGAGAATCTTGCTTCTCTTATAAGTTTTTCAAGAGCTTCTCCCTTTTGAAAACCTACATTTTTAATATTGCTAATTCCATTAATTTCTTCTTCCAAAGGACCTGTTCCCGCAAATATAAACTGAACATCTGGAAGTTTCTTACACACTTCTATAAGTGTTCCTATTCCTTTTTCTTCTGAAAATCTTCCGAAGTAAAGAACATAATCTTTCTTCTCTGCTTCTTTCCATTCAACTTTATCTATAAAATTATGAAGTGCAATAGTCTTACTTGCAAACAAAGGATTTGAATCCATCTTTGTCTTCATAAATTCACTACAACATATCATTGAATCTATGTATTTATATGTTCCTTTCATTTTCCAAAACATTGCTTCCATTGTTCCAACTGCTGATTTGGCTGTGCTTCCATGAATACACTTTCCTTTGAAGCAATTTATAAAATGTCCACCTAAACATTTTTCACAGTTTTCGTGTGTATTAGGATTGTTACACATATGATTTGGGCAAACCAGATTATAATCGTGTGCTGTAAACACAATCTTGCATTTATGTCCTGTCTGTTTTGACCATTTCTTTATTTCTAATATAACACTTGGAGTTATCTGATATGTAAAATTGTTTAAATGAACCACATCAGGCTGAAAGTCTTCAAGAACAAGTCTGATTTTCTTTCTTGCCTCGCTTGAATATATAGTTTTAATTGGATAAGTCAATTTAGAAAGCTTTGAGCCTCCATGAAAGTCCATATCAGATGTATAGGCTTCTGCATGATTTCCAACACATCTTCCTTCATGTTCCATTCCAAAGTATTGTACTTCGTGTCCCTGCCTTTCTAAATACTCACCTAATTTGAATATATATGTTTCTGAGCCTCCATTTGGATACAAAAACTTATTTACCATTAAAATCTTCATATTTTATTCCTTATATTTTTTACTTTATTTTACTTTCTACAACTTCAAACACTTTTCTGACTATAATTGCAAATATAATCGCTCCTATTAAAGTTAATATTACTGTAATAAAATATTGAATCCATCCATTTCCAAATATATTAGTAATCTTCATTTTTTGTAATATTCTAAACACCATCATATGGCATAAATATATCTCCATACTTATTCCACTTAAGAATTTAGCTATCTTATTGTCCAATACTTTTGCATTTGAAGTAATCGCATATAATAGCATCACTACTGAAACTAATAGACACATAAACACATTACCATTCAGCAGATAATATACAACAATAGTAATACTCATAACACTTAATATTTGCCATGCTTTTATTTTTGATATTTCATTTCTATATAAATAAACTAATCCTCCAGCTATAAAGAAACATGCACTATAAAGGATATTTGTTCTGTTTATCTCAAAATAATTTGAACCTATTAAATTATATATCACACTAATTCCGAAAGCTATCCAAGCTCTCTTTTTATTCTGTATTAAAACACAATAAAAAGGAAAACATATGTAAAAGACAAATATCAGTCCTAAAAACCAACCAACTCCAATAACAGAAATATTACCTGCGTTTGGCAAAAAACCAAACATTAATGTCAAATCTGCAAAGGCTTCATATAAAGATTCAATCGAAGGTGACATAATTAAATCTACAAAAACTAATAGTGCAAAAAATGGCAATATTTTTTTAAATCTTTTTACATAAAATTTTTCTAATGTTATTTCGTTTTTTAATATTTTTTCATAATATCCACAGCACATTCCAAAAGCCGAAATCACCATAAACAAAAATACAAAATTAGTAAATGATGGAATAATTTTATTATAAATATATCCACCTATTTCATAGTTATTATTTGCTCCCATATGCATCATAACGATACCAATTGCTGCAATAGCTCTTAAGCCATCTATCGCACCATAATGTTTCTTTTCCATATTCTAACCTCTATACAACTCCATCGTTTTCTCCACAACATCATCCCAATTATATTTCTCACAAATGAAATCTGCAGCTTCTTCTTTATACTTCTTAACCATCTTAGGCTTATCACAAGCCTGCTGTAGTTTTTCTCTTAAGTCATCTACATCCGACTTTTTGAATACCAGTGCCTTATCTTCAACTACAGATGCACATTCATCTATGTCTGATACAAGACAACAATTTCCATAGCTCATTGCCTCAAGCAGACTAAGTGGCATTCCTTCCAGATCACTTGGAAGTGTGTATACATACGCATTACTATACAACTCATCCAGTTCCTCGCCCTGAACAAATCCTGTAAATATTATTCTGTCATCGCCCTTTGCCATTGCTTTTATTTCATTTGCAAATTCATCCGTATCTGAACTTCCACCAGCAATAACCAATTTCTTGTCTGTTTTCACTTTTTTAAAAGCTTCTATCAGATACTTAAGCCCTTTTTCAGGAACCAGTCGTCCCAGGAATAGGATGTAATCATCTTTTTCCAATCCGAATTTTGCTTTTATAATCTGTGGCTCTCTTACTATAGGTCTGTTTACTCCGTTAGGAATAAACTTGGTCTCTCTTCCATATGTATCTCTGAAATAATCCTGCACGCCACGGCTTAATACTATTATTTCGTCTGCGTGTTTTACTGCACACTTTTCACCCATCATTATATATGTACTTGCAAGCTTGCCCCACTTAGCTCTCTGATGGTCCAGGCCGTGAATTGTTGCTATGCATCTCTTGCCGAATAACTTAGGAAGCCACAACATTGCACATTGTCCTTCCGCATGAAAATGTACAACATCATATCTTCCAAAAGACGCTTTAATGCCTGCAAAAACTGAGGCTGACATTGCTACCAACCCTTTGCAGTTTATTGTAGGCACTGTTTTCAGGTTTATTCCTTTGTAGTTTTTAATCTTCGCGCTGTCAAATTCCTTACCGCTAACATGATGTCCGCCACGGTTGTAGCATGTTACTTTGTGACCTTTGTTAACCATTCTTGTACAAAGTTCTTCCACCACAATTTCCACGCCACCTTCTCTTGAAGGTATTCTCTTATGACCTAACATTACGATTCTTAATTTATCTTTATTCTTCTTATGCACTTTTTATCCCCTTGCATATTTTGCCAAATATTACACCGATCCCTTCTGTCCCAGCACTACCAGCACTGTTTTCAGAATTATTTTTATATCAAGTCCTATGTTCCAGTTCTTAATATAGTCGCTGTCCATTTTTACTATTTCTTCGAAATCAGTAAAATCACTTCTGCCGCTTACCTGCCACATTCCTGTTAGTCCCGGCTTGGCTGCCAGACGGCTCTTGTGATGTAGTTCATACTGATTGTATTCGTCCATTGTGGGTGGTCTTGTTCCTACAAGGCTCATGTCTCCCTTTAGGATGCTCCAGAAGTTAGGAAACTCATCTATTGAAAGGTGTCTAAGATAATATCCAAGTCCCTTTCTTGTTCCGTCAGGACCGCTTCCTATAATTCTAGGATCAGCGTCCATCTTAAACATAAGACCGTCCATCTTGTTCTTTTCCATAAGTTCTGCCTTGCGTTCTTCTGCATCTACATACATTGAACGGAACTTATATATTGTAAAAGTTCTTCCGTTACGACCAACTCTCTTCTGTCCGAAGAATACAGGTCCCTTAGGATCTGCTATCTTAATGGCTGGTGCCACAAATATAAAAAGTATACCTGTAACCATACATCCAACAATGCCTGCACAGATATCCATAGCTCTCTTTAATGCCATCTCTGTTATTGTTACAGTATTGGCACTTGTTCTTATAATCTTAGTATCGTTAATGTGTCCGAACTCCTGAGTTCCTCCATTAAACTTAATATTTAATTTAATATCTACGGTAATTCCTATATTAACTAAAGTTTCCACTATCTGATCAAAATTATCTGATGGATAGTTTGAATTAAGTAAAACTTCATCTACAACATTTTTGCAAACATAGTCATACATATCTGTTCCTTCTGAAACTACCGGTATTCCCTGGCACTCTTTAATTCCTTCCTCATTTGTGTTTAATGCTATTCCTACTATTTCAAAACTCTTGTCCGGTCCATCGTTTACTTCACTGATTACTTTCTCCATATTTTCCGGTGTAGTAATTATCAAAAGTTTAGTTTGCTTCTTCTCTCGGTAATCTCTTTTTCTTAAAAATGTTTTTAAGCAAATATGTACAAAATACATTGCAAAAATGTCCATTACCCAGAATGCAAAAATCATTAATCTTGAGTATATTGCTCCTGTATGAGTAAAGAACATAAATACCATTATAAATAGCATTAATCCTGTATTATGAACAAGTACTCTTTTAAATTCCTGAAAATATCCTCTTCTTAGGATGTCTGAATATGTATTCGAGAAAAAACTTATGCAGAAATGCAGTGCCATTATTGCAAAAAGAAGTGTCCTGTACTCCTTTAGCGCATATACATTACGTACTCCATTACGTAGAAAATATGCAATCAATAACGTTAAATTAATGCACAACAAATCAGCCAGTATAAAGTCTAAATGCTTAACCCAGCTGTTCTTCTTCACGTACATACAATGAATCTCCCCTCCTATTTTTTACATAGCGTCTTTTGTATACTATTGTCTTCCCTTTGTTGTCTATTTATAAGCTTTACATATTTATAAAGAATCTGATGTATATTCTTGTGTTTATTATCTTTATCATATGCTTTGTGCATATTTATACAACTTCTATAAAAATCACTTATACACTCATATAGCTTATAGCTAACGTTGCTTAGCTCTTTTTCTTTTCCATAATACTCTATTTTTCGTCCTTTTTCAATGCTCGATATTGTCATTTTAGTAATAATTCAGTATTTTTAGTCAGTTTGTTTTCTTTTTCAGTAAAAACGTTTTTATGCTTATCATTTTTTACATATTTGTAAACTTTTATGACTTAAATGTAAATTCAAACCCTTTGCCATTGCTTTTATCGGGCATTGGACTTACACTCTTAATATCGACTACAATATTTCAGATGATTGGTCTTCAGTATTAAGATGACTGTTTTTTATATTGAATGATCAGTCTACAATATTCAAGATGATTGGTGAGGTGACATGTTTATGAATTGGAGAGATAGATTTTCAAAATTTATGTATGGAAGATATGGTGCAGATCAGTTTTCTAAGTTTTTGCTTGGGCTTACAATTGCGTTGTGTATTATTTCGCTTTTTGTTCCAAGAAGACTTGGTTCCCTTTTTAGTACTTTGATTTTGCTTCTTATTGTTTATACTTATTTTAGAATGTTTTCACGTAATATTTATAAGCGTGCTGCTGAAAACGAGAAATATATGCGTATTCTCGGTAATTGGCGCAACAAGGTTGCCAATGAGAAGAACCTTGCCGGTCAGCGCAAGTATTATCATTTCTACAAGTGTCCGGGATGTGGCCAGAGGATTCGTATTCCTAAAGGACACGGTAAGATTCAGATTCGTTGCCCTAAGTGCAACGCCACTTTTATAAGAAGAAGTTAGCTTTTTATGTTTGGATATGTTGTTATTAATAAACCGGAATTAAAATTTAAGGAGTTTGATGTTTACAAGAGTTTTTATTGTGGTTTGTGTTATTCTTTAAGGTCCCGCTATGGTTTTGTCGGGCAGTTTACACTTTCTTATGATATGACTTTTCTTGTAATGCTTCTTACTTCTTTGTACGAACCGAAGGTTGCTCATTCTGAGCACAAATGTATTCGTCATCCCCTTAAGGCACAGCCTATGTCTTCCAGTGTTTACTCGGATTATGTGGCTGATATGAATATTTTATTATCTTATTATAAGGCTATGGACGACTGGAATGATGACCGCAGTGTTTTGAAGCTTGCTTTTGCCAAGCTTTTAAAAACTAAGCATCCTGATGATGGCTTTGATTATAACAAGAAGGCAGAAGTTATTTCGTCTCTTCTCACCGAATTAGGTACCCGCGAAAAAGAGAATGAGACGAACATTGACGTTATGGCCGGACTTTTTGGTCGTATTATGTCAGTCCTTTTTGTTCCAAAAGACGACCAGTGGGCTGCTTCTCTTAGCCGCATTGGTTTTTTCCTTGGCAAATTTATTTATATTCTTGATGCCTATGATGATTTGGAGAATGATATTAAGAAGAATCATTACAATCCTTTCAAATCTATTTGCAATGAACAGGGGTTTGATGATAGAATAAAGGGCATGCTACAGATGATGATGGCTGAATGCTCTAAGGAGTTCGAGTATCTTCCTATTTTGGAGAATGCTGAGGTTCTTAGAAATATCCTTTACGCCGGGGTTTGGACAGTTTATTATAAGAATCTGAAGGAACGACGTGGAGAAGATGTAGCATCAGACAATACAATAAAAGAGAATGGCTAAGGTTAATGCGTAAGCTATTAGGTTTACATAACTTTGGTTTTTAGGAGTTTGATATGAGTGATCCATATAAGGTTCTTGGCATTTCACGAGATGCCACAGATGATGAAGTAAAACAGGCATATAGGAAATTAAGTCGCAAGTATCATCCCGATGCTAATATTAACAATCCTAATAAGGATAAGGCGGAGGAGATGTTTAAGTTAGTTGGTCAGGCTTACAATCAGATTATGGATGAGCGTAAGAATGGTTATTCAGGTGGCTATGGTGGTTCTTATGGTGGCTACGGTTCTGGTGGCTATGGTAATGGTGGTTCTGCCTATGGTGGTTCAGGTAACGGCAACTACGGTGGTGGTTATTCCGGCAATCCTTTTGATGATTTGTTTGGTGGTTTTGGAGGCTTCGGCGGTTTTAACAGTGGGCAGGGACAGTCCAGCCAGTATTACGGTCAGGATGCTTCCTATTACACTGCTGCTTCTAACTACATCAACAATAGGCGTTTTCAGGAAGCTTTAAATGTCCTGAGCAATATTCAGGACCGTACCGCTCAGTGGTATTTCTTAAGTTCTTTGGCAAACAACGGTCTAGGTAACAATGTTATGGCTCTTGATTTTGCAAAAACTGCTCTTGAAATGGAGCCTAACAATCAGACATACCAGCGACTTGTCCAGACACTTGAAAGTGGTGGTCAGTGGTACAACACCCGCCAGTATTCATATGGTGGCGATTCCGGTGCAATGTGTTGCGCTGATCCTTGCACAACATTATGTTTGCTTAACATGTGCTGTTGCTAGAAATTAAAATTGAATTGTATATGATTTACCAAGGGAAAGTGATGCATCACTTTCCCTTGGTTTTGTTTTTTGGGTTCTGTCGTGGGACAGATTTCCTTTCGCATGTATTTCTGTCGTGAGATATATTTCCTTTCACATACATTTTTGTCGTTGGGGACGTTTTGAGAAGCTTCTTATGTGATGTTTTCCCACATAGTACTTATCTCCACCATATCCTCCCTCTCTCACAAATAGCCGCCCGGCGTATCTGTCTTATTCTTGTATATTACCTGTCTCGTAATACTTTGGTGCAAAAACTATATGATATTCCTATTACAGACTATTCTATTATGTTGTATTTCTTCATTAGCTCATTCTGATATTCCTTGTCTTCCGACATCTTCTCCAATTCATCATACTTCTTCTGTGAGAGCAAAACTTTAATTAACTTATTAATATTATCTGTTGCCTGCTGCACTCCCTGCTTCATTCCCTGTTCTATGCCCTGTTCTATGCCTTCTGCTCTACCATTCTTATACTGTTGATTTAATTCCATCTGATATGACATATACTCACGCCTCCATTGGTCATTTCCTCTGGCCTCAAATACCTTCTTCTGCATGTCCCTTGCAAGCTTACTTTCCGGTTCCCTGCCATCGAAATAGTCTAATAACAACTGTAGTTCCCTGCCTATGCCATCTCTATCACCCTTGGTGTTCAAAAAAATCTTATGGGTTCCATCATTCAACCTTATGTTAGCATCATCAACACATATATTCTCAAACTCATACACACTTCTGTTCTTCTTAAAGAAATCAAAAGTACAAATAAAGATAACATAACTTACTCCTAGTATATCATATGTATCCCCTTTTTCAATTATATTAAGGTCTATCACATCCTGATAATAGCGTGACCTCTTAGGTAGTTCCGCGTAACTTGTAGTCTGCATTTCCAGGTTGAAAACAGTGTTCTTGTCATCTTCCACATAAATGTCCAGTCTTACTCCCTTCGCTCCCGGTGCCACCTGAATGGTTTCCTCATAATCCAGATATTTGATATCCCGGATTTTAATGTTTAGTATCTGCTCCAATGTTGCCTTGCATATTTCCTTGTCCGACATTACCTTGGCAAACATGAATGAATCCGTAATCTCCAACTGATCGTATCTTTTCATTTACATCTTATCCTCCCTCGTATTTATTTATATAAATATGGTAATGGATAAGCGTGCAGAAGTCAACACTTTATTTATGTTTTATGCATACTGTTTATGTGATGTTCTGTGTTTTTTTGTGGTGCATTCACATTTACAAGCCCTTTGATGTAAGCTCCGGTTTTTTGTTTTTTCTTCGAAAACCCCTTCAATTGTTACTTTGTTTGTTGCCTTGTATGTATTTCATATAGAATTCTTATTGATAAGTCTTATCATTTGCTATTCTATTAATTCATTGTTAAATCAAAAATCTTTAGAATATTAAATCTAAGTAAAAAAAGCTTAGCTTTGTAAAACGTACAAAACTAAGCCTATAATATTCTTTATGCTGACATCTTTATATAAGCACTTATTCTTGAAATAAACTCTGAATTAGTTGGTCTTTTGTTTTCCTTTCTGTCTTGAAACTCTCGCCTAAGCTCTACCCCATTATCAGTCCATGCTACTTCTATGGCATGCCTTATGGCTTTTTCCACTCTTTGAGGTGTTGAATTATACTTCTTCGCCACATCAGGATAAAGTATCTTGGTAACTCCCTCAAGTGAGGTTTCATCCTCCAGCACCTGTTCAATTGCAGAAAGCATATATTTATATCCTTTTAGTCTGGTTGGTATACCAAGGCCAATCAGCTTTTTTGATATGATGTTTTCCAATTCCTTGCCACTTTTTCTTTTGCATTCACTATTGTACAAAGAATTCCCCATGTCTTCCCCGGTTAGGCTTTCGCCATTAATTACTATAATGTTATATTTGTCACTTTCTCCCAGGCTGGCTGACACCAGGCTTCCTTCCATCCTTAGCGTTGCAATAAGCTGTCGTAATAGTTTTTCGCTACTGTTTTTCTCCATTTTGTTCATTTTTCCCTCCATTTTTTCCATAGATATTTTAATTTTTTTCTATATGCTATATAATAAATGCATATTTTTGTAAAAAAAAGGCATAGAAAGGCACAAATTTTGGTATATTGTTGTTTTTTGTGTGCCAAAAAAGATTTTTAACAAAGTTGTTATTACAAATGTATTTTTTGCAAAGCAGTTTTTTATAAATGTATTTTATTCAAAGCTGTTTTCCATAAATATATTTTTTATAAAGCTTTTTTGGTATCTTTTTAAAACTTATTTTTATTTACAGGGGGAATTTTATAATGAATCAGAAATCACAGGATTTGGATTTTTTAAAAAACACTATGGTTCAAAACATTAACCGTCTTCTTTATAAGAAGAATTGGTCCATCAGGCAACTTTCAGATCAGGCCGGTCTTCCATATGAATCTATTAAGAAATTAGTGGGAGGTAAAATCAAAAATCCCACAATCTATACTATATCTAAGGTTTGCGATGCTCTTGATTGCAGCATTGATTATCTTCTTGGACGTTCCGTAATCAATACTATTGACCAAAAATCTCTTCCGCCTAGAGTTTTTAATCTTTTGGCAGAAATTGCTTATTTTGAATCACGCATTGCCGACTACAATCAATCTCACAAAACCGATTGTGTTTCCGTTCTTACCCCGACAGGTATTGTTCAGGACGGAATGGTTTTCGACAGTATTTCCACTGATATTGTTGATATTTCACCATATCAAAAAGATTTTGGTGACATTGTTTTGTGTGGGATTAAGATTGTTGGGCGAAATCTTTCACCTACTTATTTTGACAATGACATTCTTCTGATTGGCAAGGACAGGTTTCCTGAATCCGGTGAGACAGGGATTTTTCTTATTGGAAATAAAGTGTATATTCGTAAATATATTCCAGGAATCAGGCTGGAGCTTGCTCCCATTAATGGCGACAAAAACTCGCTTTTCATCGATAATATCGATGATGTTCACTACTTTGGAAGGGTGCTTACAGTGGTTCGTGACGCTTGATGTTTCTTGTTATTGTTAAATTTTTAACTTTTTTATTTATTGCAATATTGGGATAATTGTATTATTATAAACATATAAAAAATCAAAGGAGGCTTACATAATGGCTTACAAAATTACTGACGGATGTATCGGTTGTGGTGCATGTGAAGGTACTTGCCCAGTAGGAGCTATTAGCAACGATGGTAGCGTTTGCGTAATCGATGCAGATACATGTATCGAATGTGGCGCTTGTGCAGGTGCATGCCCAACAGATTCAATCAAATTAGACTAATTAATTTATACGCTCTCTTTGGAGCGTATTATGTACCGTATAGGTACAAAAAATGCCATCTTTACTTTATGTAAAGGATGGCATTTTTTATGTAATATTATCTATGTAACTTTTCATAATATTTTTTATAATATTTTTTATAATATTTCTTATCGTCTTTCTTTTAATATTTTTATTGTATCTTTAAATTATTTTTTCTATTTGTCCTTATTATCTGTCTCTTTATGTATTGCATTTTTTTAATATCTTTTGCATTTTATATGCGATGCAACATTCTTCTATAATGTATTTTTGTTTATGTAGTCTGTGGTTTTTTTCCGAAATGAGCCATTCCTTTTTTCTTGTTTTTCAAAAGAAGTTTTTCTGCTTTTGCTTTTTTTCTTTTTTCTCGACGGCTTAGCTTCTGCTTGTTTCTCATAAGCTCATCAAGTTTTCGATAACGTTCTTCTTCCTTTTCATCCTGAACTCTCATCATATAATTCATTCCTTTTAGAACATTTTCGCTTACGTTGTCACTTAGCTCTTTTCCAAGGTTCGTTGTGGATTCTTTTAATGCCTTTGAAACAACCTTATTCATAAGGTTCTGGAACTGTTCTAACTTCAAGCCTGTGCTTTCTGCATTCTGACCATTACTCTGTGTCATATTCTGTACCACACTCTGTACACTGCCAGACATTGCCTCCGGCACTTCCTGATAGCAATTCTCCACCCCGGCTTTTTTCTCCCTTACTTCCATCAGCGAAATCGGCTGTCTTACTGTCAGTCTTTCATTTGATTCTTTGTTTTCCCTGGCTCCTTTTTTCGGGTTTATCATATTTTTTATTGCCTTTAGGCTGTAGCCCTGCTTCTTTAAGTCCCTGACTTTTCTAAGGCTTTCGATGTTACCTTCCGTGTAGTATCTGTGTCCCATTTCATTTCTTGGAATTTTGATTTCAAGTTCTTCTTCCCAATATCTTAAAACATGTGATTCAACATTGAGCATCCTTGATGCGTCCGAAATAATATATCTTTTTTCCCCCATATACTCCTCCTTAAAAATCGAATTGGAGCATCGAAAAGGAGATGCTCCCTTTTGGAACATCTCCATTATAAATTCATTATATGCCTTGTTCAATATTTTTAACACTGCGAAAAAAACGACTTTCTGTAGCTTTGTCGCCAGTTGTCTACAAAGGTCAACTACACCTGCTCTGTTTCTGCATTTTCGAACTTAGTATACTGTGGTAACCATACTAATTCTACTTCACCTACAGGGCCGTTACGCTGTTTAGCTACGTTTACGATGATTCTGTTTCTGTCTTCTGTCTTTGTTTCCTTATCGTAAAATCTTGACATAAGCATTACAACGTCCGCATCCTGCTCAATAGAACCGGATTCACGAAGATCCGCCATAATAGGCTTCTTGTCTTCTCTTGTTTCAGCCGCACGGTTAAGCTGTGATAAGGCAATAACCGGAACGTTTAACTCTCTTGCAATTCCCTTTAAGGTTCTTGAAATTTCCGCAATTTCCTGTTCACGGCTTGACGCTCTGCCGTTGGTTGTCATCAACTGAAGGTAATCCACTATAACAAGCTGGATATCTTTCTCCAACTTAAACTTTCTACACTTAGAACGCATTTCGCCTATGCTTATACCCGGTGTATCATCTATGATAATGTTGGAATTACCGATAATATTGGCTGATTCAACTATGTTTGCCCACTCGCTGTCACTTAAGTCACCATTTCTCATTTTCTGTGAACTTACCATTGAGTTCTGTGAAATAATACGGTTAATAAGCTGTTCGCTTGACATTTCCAAACTAAATATGGCAACAGGTATGTTGTGTTTTACTGCAACTGTTTCCGTAATATTCAAAACAAAAGCTGTTTTACCTACAGATGGTCTGGCTGCAATAAGTATCATATCTGATGGCTGAAGTCCTGAAAGCTGGTGGTCAAGCTTAGTAAAGCCTGTTTCCAAACCTGTAATGGAACCTTTAGTCTGGGAAGCTTTCTCAATCTTTTCAAATACATTAAGAACTACCTGTCTTACCGGAGTGTAATCTCCACTGCTTCCTGACTGAATCAGGTCAAACATCTTCTTTTCCGTTTCCTCAAGAATTGCCTCTAGTGTTTCATTTCCTGCGTAGCATTTGCCGGCAATATCTTCATTGGCACGAATTAGATTTCTAAGAACTGATTTTTCGTAAACAATTTCTGCATACTGCTTAATGTTAGCTGATGTAGGAACCATTTCCAATATATTTCTGATAAAATCAAGACTTACAACCTCTGAAGGCACCCCTGTTTCCTCTAACTTAGACTTTACTGTAACAAGATCACAGGTTTTTCCTTCGTTGTAAAGTTCAATCATAGCCTTAAAAAGAGAGCCATATTGTTTGTTATAAAAATCATCTTCTGAAATTTTTTCCATAGCAGTTGTAATGGCATCTGCATCCATAAGCATTGAGCCGATTACTGCCTGTTCTGCCTCATTACTATGGGGCATTACTCTTTTTACTACTGCCTCTTCCATTTGGTTTTCTCCTTGCCGACTTTTATTTTGCTTCAACCTTTACGGCCAAAGTAGCCATAACATCCTTGTGTAACTTAATGTTAACATTGTAAGTTCCAAGTGATTTAATGGCATCAGGGATTATGATTTTCTTCTTATCAATATCCATGTTTAACTGTTTCTTTGCTTCTAAAGCGATTTCCTTGCTTGAAATAGAACCGAAAACTCTTCCCTCTACTCCTGCCTGAATCTTTACGGTAATTGATTTTTCTTTTATTTCTTCTGCTAAAGCCTTTGCTGCATCAAGTTTTTCCTGTGCAACCTTTTCGTCATTCTGCTTCTGAAGTTTTAAATCATTAAGGTTCTTTGATGTTGCCTCAAGACCTAACTTTTTAGGCAAAATAAAATTTCTTGCGTATCCGTCATTTACATTTACAATCTCCCCTTTTTTTCCAAGAGATTTAACATCTTCTAATAATATAACTTTCATTAAAATTCTCCTTCCTCTATCATCTTCTCAATAATCTTCTTTAACATAACGATAACCTCACCGGTTGTCTTGTTTCTAACCTGTGCTCCGGCAAGATTCATATGTCCGCCACCGCCGAACTGTTCCATAATAACCTGAACGTTGACCTTATCTATTGAGCGGGCACTTATATATACCTGATCATTGTATGGTGTACATACAAATGATGCTTTAACATTTTTTACATTTAATAATTCATTGGCAGCCTGGGCGCCTACAATTGTAGGCGAAGAAACGCCCTGAGGATTACATACAGACAATGCATATTCATCCATAAAGATTTCTGTATTCTGAATAGCCAATGCCTTAGCCTTGTAATCAGAAAGCTCATCTCTAAACATTCTTCTAACTCTTGCTATATCCGCACCATTCTTCTTAAGGTACGCTGCCGCCTCAAAGGTTCTGACACCTGTACGGTTAATAAAGTTGTTAGTATCAACCATAATGCCACCATATAAAGCCTCTGCGTCAAGCTTTGTAAGCTTAACTGTTTCATTAATATACTGAATAATTTCAACTACCATTTCACATGTTGATGATGATGATAATTCAACATATGAAAGCTGAGCATTGTCAATGCAATCTGTTGTCTGTCTATGGTGGTCAAATACAATTATACACTGGGCTCTTCTTACAAGCTCAGGATATTCTGTATATGAGGCTCTGTTACAGTCAACTATAATAAGGGCGTCATTCTTAGTCATTTCAGAAACTGCTTCCGGTCCTGTAATAAACATATCTTCATCATATAAGTCTGAGTTCTTAAATTCATCAACTAAAGGAACTACACTGCCACTTACATCTCCAAGTACAATGTGCGTCTTCTTTCCGATAGTCTTTCCAACTCTGTATAAGCCTATTGCGGCACCAAAGGAATCATTATCCCCTATATGATGTCCCATAATATAAAGATTATCTTTTGTTTCAATCAAATCTCTAAACGCTGTGGCTTTTACTCTTGATTTAACTTTTGTGTTCTTTTCTACTGATTTGGTCTTTCCACCGTAATAATAAACCTTACTACCGTCTTTTAACACTGCCTGGTCACCGCCACGTCCAAGCGCCATGTCAATGGCTGTTGTGGACAAATCATAGTTCTGTACCAGACTGTTTCCTCCCATACCAATACCGATACTGATTGTTACAGGAAGGCTGTTTCCTATATTAACTGTTTTTACTTCGTCAAGAATTGCAAACTTGTTAGTCTGCATCTTGCTTATATATTTTGTTTTGAAAACTACAAAATACTTGTCATTTTCAAGCTTTCTGACAATTCCGTCATATTGAGAAAAATAAACATTAATCTTTCTGTCTATTAAAGCTACCAAAAGGGTTCTTCGTGTGTTTTCAACACTTTGTACCACTTCGTCATAGTTATCAATATAAATATTTGCCGTTACAAGTCGTTCTTCCTTAGTCTCTTTTTCCAGCTTGCTGATTAATGTTTCATCTCTTAAATAAATGGAAATTAACTGACCGCTATTTTCTTCCAAAAGATTAAGGGCGCTGTCTTCAAAATCATTTTTCAGCTCAAACTTGGTTAATGTTACCGCAAATAATTTGTCTTTATAACTAAGCTTAACGTGATTAGGTTTCTCGTCATCAAAAACCAAATATTCCGGCTTAATGCCTTCAAAAATATTCATAATGTTCTTATTTAAAACACTCTTTTCAAATAAGGTATCAAACTGGTTGTTAGTCCATAGTATCTTTCCGTTTTCGTCAATAAGGCCATATGGCACATCCATTTCCTTAATCATCTGTCGTTGAACCAGACTGTAAGCACTTCCGAAGTCTATAAGTCTCTTAGTTACGTTGGAATTATACTTAATAGCTATGCTTAGCATTAAAATAATGTAAACAAATGTGGCAAGACTCATTACTGCGCCTGCTCTTACATCAATGGCATATGTAATCACATTAATCATTATCCAAAATCCAATAAAATACAACGGTCCCTTTAAATATTTTCCTACCTGAGTCTGTAATTTTTTCTTTCTTTTATTTCCCATATAATACTCCATTCCGCTTTTCTTAAAACGGTATAAACAGCTACGCCTATTTCATCTCTTCCCTCTTTTTTGTTTATGACTACCATACATTTCTCACTTATTTATAGTGCTCATTACCCCTAAGTATATCATTATTCTAACAATATTTAAAGTTAAACTTATGCTTATGTGTTAGTTTTGTCTAACTTCTTTTTTCTTTACTTTTACTCCGTTTTCCCTTACACTTACTTTGGATTTATATTATGTTATTTATACTATATTAATGGAACGGAGATTATTATGTTTAGAGTTTGGGGACGTACTTTTAAAAGTAATAAAATGTTACAAAGCACTACTATTGAATTGGATATTCCTGACGAGACAAGAACTCATAAGGTTTTTATGGCTCTTGAACAGATTTGTGAGGAATTTGATTTAAGCAATCCAATATGGCTTGATTCAAATATTAACGAGTTTAAACGTATTGCGCGAACAAGATTTTATGCAGACAGTTTTGTGGAATCAATAGATTTCGACTATCTTGACTTCTATGTTATTGAAGAGGATTAATCTTTTCACTAAGCTTGTTAAGTATAGGTTTATATCCTCAGTTGGATTTTAAATTAATAGATTTTTCCTATTAATAAAAAAGACCTGTCGCACCAAGTTTAAAGTGCAACAGGTCTTTTGACTTTTTAAGTCTCTTTGAACGCGCTTTTTAGAAAATTATTTCTATACTATTTAAAATTTCTACACTGTAATCTTATCAATTAGCAACCCATTAAGTAGTCCATTATTTTCTTTGAATCTTCTAATTCATGAGCTACAATTTCCATTTCAGGAATCTTAGCTGCTGAAGAGAAAATTGTTGACAATGAAACTAACTGACATAACTTTGATTTTAAGTTTAATCTGTCTCCATCATCTGTTATTAATTCAACTCTTCCTGTACAACTGTCAATTACCTTTAAAAATTCTTCAGGGTTTTCAATATTTTTAATCTTCATAGTATCTCTCCTTGTCTTTTTGTTCCATTACTCTTCTGTTACATTACTATTACATTAATAATCTACCATTTATAAATAGCAAATTACTTCTGTTTCTGTTTTTCCTCGATGTCTTTAATCATATCGATTCTAACCTGATGACGACCACCTTCATATTCTGCATTAAGCCATTCATCTACTATCATTTTTGCAAGTTCTATGCCAATAACTCTTGCGCCAAATGCAATAATGTTAGTGTTGTTATGCTGCTTAGATAATCTTGCGCTATATGGCTCGCTACATACGCAGGCTCTAATTCCGTTAACCTTGTTAGCTGAAAGTGAAATTCCTACACCTGTTCCACAAATTAAAACACCACAATCTACTTCACCGTTAACAATGGCATTGGCTACTGCCTCGCCATATACAGGGTAATTACATCTCTCAGAAGAATTTGTACCGAAATCTACAACTTCATGTCCTTTTTCTTCAAGATATGCCTTGATTTCATTCTTCATTTCAACTGCTACATGATCATTTCCAATTCCTATTTTCATTTATGTCACCTCATTCTTTTGTATTTTTTAATTAATTTAGGGAGAGGATTTTAAACAATAATATAATCTCCTGCTTCCTTAACTACATCTGTTTCCTTATCGCAAATTAATGTTGCCTGATCAATGTCAAGCACCTTACATAAAGTATTTTTTCCTGATTTACTGCTATCTGCCAAAATATATGCCTTACCTGCGTTCTTGCAGACAATACGTTTCTTTTCAGCTTCTAACAAATCAGGTGTATTAAACCCTGCTTCTTTTGAAAAACCGGATATTCCTACAAAAGCTTTGTCAAAATAGTAACTCTTTAAAAAGTTGTTTGTTGTAATTCCTCTAATTGAAGCAGTAGTAATATTGATTTCACCACCTGCTATAATACACTTAATATTAGGAGATTGCAACTCTGAACATATTAATGCATTTGTTGTTACAACTGTTATGTTTTTGTCTTTTAAATATTTAACCATATCTAAGGCTGTACTTCCTGAATCGATATAAATCGAATCACCGTCATTTACAAGACTTGCTGCAACCTTAGCAATTCCGTCCTTCTCTTTGACATTCTTACTTTTCTTTGAAAGAACAGGAACTTCATAGCTGCCTCTTTTTAAACAAGCTCCGCCACCTCTTAGTAATGTTATCTCTCCCTCTTTCTCCATGGTCTTCAAATCTCTTCTGACCGTCGATTCAGAGACACCCCCTAAAGATTTACAAAACTCATCCAAAGATACAACCTCATTCTTCTCAAGCAATTCTGCTATTTGTAATCTTCTCTCATAAGGTATCATATCTTTTCCTCCTGCGTATTTGTAATCAATTCTCAAAGAGAATTGATTGCCTGTATATGTAACGATAAAAACGTTACAGCTATACCTATATAATATCCTTTAATGGTTAAAAATGTCAATAATAATCGGGGTTTATTCCACGTCCTCCAAAGTTGGCATTGAAGGCTGTGCTCCCATTCGGCAAACTGTAATTGCACTACACTTAGTTGCAAACTTACAAGCCTCGATCAGGCTCTTTCCTTCAATTATTGAATGACTTACTGCTCCGATATATGAATCTCCTGCTCCTGTTGTTTCAATCGCATCTACTTTCATTGCCGGAATAAATTCGATTGTTCCATTTTCGTAAGCCACTGCTCCATCTTTTCCAAGTGTGAAAATAACATTATTATTGTATTTTTCTGCCATTTTCTTAATTTCTGTTTTTGCCTTTTCAACTGAGTCGATTTTTTCGTGACAGTAAAATTCTGCCTCGACTTCATTTACTACAAGAATGTCTACCTTACTTAAACATTCTTCAGGTAATTCTATTGCAGGTGCTGCGTTTAATACAACTGTACATCCTGCTTCTTTTGCCTTATCAATTGCATAAGCAATAATTTCTACCGGAATCTCGTTCTGTAGAATACATACACCTGATTCTTTAAGAATAGGCATTGCATTGTCTACATCTTCCTTTGTAACCTCAAAGTTTGCACCTCTTACGATACATGCATAAACGCTTCCGTCTTCAACTGCGTTTATAACTCCCATTCCACTACTTCCGGGTACTTTTCTAATATAATCAACATTTACACCATACTCTTTTGCTGTGTTAACCAAAAAGTCTGCTGATGCATCTGTTCCAACACATCCTACCATATAAGTTGGAGTTTTTAATTTTGCTGCCTGAACTGCCTGATTAGCACCTTTTCCGCCGGCACTAAATGTTGCTCCGTTGGCTGTTAATGTTTCACCTTTAAAAGGTAATCTTGGAATTTTTAAGATAACATCATAGTTTAAACTTCCGATAACTGTGATTTTCTTATTCATCCTTATTTTCCTCCTACTCAGAATTTATTTTGTTTCCTATTATTAAAAAGAATAAAGGCGCAAAGTTTATTTTTCCCTGCGCCTTTATTATAATTCAATTCATATTGAAAATATATTAGTGCCGCAATGTTTATTAATTTTTTGCGGTTTATTTTTTAGTTTTCAGCTTTCTTATGTCTTGAAATAAATCCTGCAACGTCCTGCTGAATGAATTCGAAGTATGAAGCTACGATGATAATAATACCAGTTACAACGAACTGCCAGAATGAGTCAACGTTGATAACTACCATACCTACTTTTAATACTGCTAACATTAATGCACCGATGAATGTTCCAAGTGCTGTACCTTTACCACCTGCCATTCTTGTTCCACCGATAGCTGCTGCTGCGATTGCGTTTGTTTCATATCCGCTACCTGCTGTTGCTTCTGCTGAACCTAAGCTTGCTAACATAATCATACCTGCAATTGCTGAGCAAACACCACAGAAGATGTATGCAATGTATTTTGTCTTAACTACGTTAACACCTGATAACTTAGCTGCTTCTTCGTTTCCACCTACTGCATATAAGTAATCACCACTTCTCATCTTTGATAAAAGAATGTGTGCTACTAAGAATACAACTACCATAACTATAATGTAGTATCTGATTCCTCCAACTAATTCTCCGTTGAAGATGTTTCTGTATGAGTCCGGAACGTTTGTTACAGGTACACCACCTGTTACTACATAAGCAAGACCTCTGTATAAACTCATTGTACCTAATGTTGCGATAAATGGCTGTAACTTCATCTTATTAATTAAGAATCCGTTAAATGCACCAAGAACTGCACCAACTACAAGTCCTACTAAAATTCCAAGGAATGGATTCATTCCATAGTTTACTGTACATGAAGCAACTATAATACCTGTAATTGCGTATGTACAACCTACTGAAAGGTCGATACCACCTGTGATGATTGTAAACATCATACCTACTGCAAGTACACCGTTTAATACCATCTGCTGTAAAATAGTTACAAAGTTGTTATAATTTAAAAAGTTACTGTTTAGTACTGTAAAGACAACTGCCATAGCCAAGGTTGCCAGCAATACTACAAACTCACGTTTATATTTATCCCATATATTTTTCATTTTGATTACCTCCAATTGCTAAATCAAGAATTGAATCTTCTACAAAGTCAACCTTATTTGTTAACTCAGCTGTTATTCTTCCTTCACTCATAATTATCATTCTGTCGCTTATACCCATGGCTTCAGGTAATTCTGATGAAACTACGATAATACTCTTTCCATCTTCTACTAACTGTTCCATAAGTCTGTAAATTTCTGCCTTAGCACCTACGTCAACACCTTTTGTAGGTTCATCGAAGATAATTATATCTACATCTGTAGACATCCATCTTGCCAAAATAACTTTCTGCTGGTTACCACCTGACATGTTGCTTGTCATATAATCAACACGTCTTGGATGTACGTCCATTTCTTCGAAGTAAACTTCTGCGTTTTTAATCTTCTTCTTTGTGTCTGTAAATGGACCTGTCATATATTTCTCTAAGCTTGATATTGCTATATTTTCATAGTTATTAGAAAGATTCATAAATCCCTGTGTTTTTCTGTCTTCAGGTAATAAACCGATGCCGGCTTTTAAGGCTTTTGTTGTATTCCAGCCATTCTTTACTTCTTTACCTTTAAGAATAATCTTTCCTGATGTTCTCTGATCTGCACCAATCAGTGTTCTCATGACTTCAGTTCTTCCTGCTCCAACTAATCCGAAGAATCCTAAGATTTCGCCTTTGTGAAGTTCAAAACTTACGTCATTATAATTTTCATTACATAAATGTTCTACTTTTAATACTACTTCATCTGTCATTGGACTAGGTTTAAGTCTTGATGCCACTGCTGCAACATTTCGACCAACCATTGCGTGAATCAGTTCATCTCTTGTAGTACTTGCAATGTCCATTGTCTGGATATATTCTCCATCTCGAAGAATTGTTGCTCTGTCACAAATCTGGAAAATTTCTTCCAATCTATGACTTACATATAATATTGTTACGCCCTGTTTTTTAAGTTTTCTTACTACTTCAAACAAAGCTTCTGTTTCTTTTGTTGTAAGTGAAGCTGTTGGCTCGTCAAGAGATATAATTGTTGAATGATGATATAATGCTCTTGCAATTGCTAACATCTGCATTTCACCTGCTGTTAATGTTGCAACCAAATCTGATGATTTAAAGTTACAGTTTAAGTCTTCTAATATTACGTCTACATCTTTATTCATTTTTTTGAAATCAATAAAGATTCCTTTTTTAGGTTCATATCCCATTGTTACGTTCTGTCCAACGGTAAGATCTTTTACTACCAATGTTTCCTGATGAACCTTAGATATTTTGCCATTTACAATAGCATCATTTGTGTCTTTAAAGCTTACCTTTTTACCATGAAGTCTTACCTCTCCTTCATATTCAGGATAAACTCCATGCAAAATATTCAATAGTGTTGATTTCCCTGCACCATTTTCACCAAGCAATGCATGAACTTCACCTTCTTCTACTGAAAAAGAGATATCTTTAAGGACGTGTACTCCCGGAAAGCGTTTGTTAATCTTAACAAATTCAACAGCCTTCGCCATAATCGTTCCTCCTTTATATATGTGGGAGAAAGTTTTACCTTTCTCCCACTTTACAAATCAAATCTTCTAAATTATTGTGTCTAAACTATTCTGTTACATATTTTGGATCTGTCCAACCAATGATGTCTTTTGCGTCTTTATCTACGTTAGTCTTATCGATAAGAGCCTGTGGAGTATGTGTTACTCTAGGAATATCCTGTCCAGCTAATACTCTTAATGTTACTTCTGTAGCAACCTGTGACATATAGTAACCAAATGAATCAACTGTTGCATCTAACTTACCAGCTCTGATTGAGTCATAAGCTTCACCGATACCATCAACACCTACTACTAAGATATCTTTCTTAGCTTCTTCAACTGCTTCTACTACACCTAAAGCCATATCGTCGTTGTTACAGAAGATAGCCTTTAAGTCTGGGTTCTGCTGAATCCATGTGCTTGCTAATTCTTTAGCTTTCTGTCTATCCCAGTCAGCATTCTGTTCTGCTACTACGTTAAGTCCTGAATTGTTGTCTTTGATCCATCCCTTGAATCCTGCTGTTCTTTCACGAGCTGCAAAAGCTTTTGCCATACCGATTACGATAGCTACATCACCTTTGTCACCAAGCTTCTTTGAAACCCATTCAGCTGCTAATTCACCATTCTGGTAAGCATCTGGTCCTACGAAGTAATCTGCTGCTGCGATTAATCCATCGTTTACGTTAATTGTAGGAATCTTTTTGCCTTTAGCGTTATCAACTGATGCTGTTAAGTTTGAATCTGAGATTGGGCTTAACATTAAAGCGTTGTAACCCTGGTTTACTAAGTTGTCTGTCATTGTCTGCTGTCCGATTTCATCACTTTCATCTGTTGTTCCGTCAATCTTAATTGATACGTCTACGCCTGCATCTTTAAGTACCTTTTCTGACTGTTCATAACCATTTTTAAAGTTACGCCAGAATTCGTTTGAGAATGACTTTGCGATGGCACCCATCTTTAAACCACTCTTAACTTTTACTTCGTCTCCGTTATCTTTACGGATATCTTCGATAGTCTTGCTGTCTTTAACTGTGTCAGGGTTGAATTCCTCTGTAGCCTGTGTGTCATTTGATGCTGCTGTTGTTGCGTTGCTTGAGTTAGATGATGAATTTCCACATCCAACTAAACCGATTACCATTGTTGCTGCAAGGGCAACTGCTAAAAATTTCTTTCTCATTTGTGTGTTCTCCTTTTTCTTTTTTATTTTCTCTTTATTTCAACATGTCCAGAACAAGGCGCTGTGCCTCAACTCCGTCACGTTTAGATACTACTTCAGCTATTCTGTCCATTCCGATTTCATCAATTATTTTTGAAATCTTTTCGAATGAATTGATGTTTGCCTGTGTTTCAAGCTTTGCGTTTTCTCTGATTGGGAATGTATCGAAGAATACAACTCCCTGATAATTGTACTTCTTTAAATAGTAGATAAACTCGGCTGCGTGAGCTATATTTACTGAACCAAATATCATTCCGCTGTCCATCTGTGAATATCCGTCGTTCATATGTAATCCATAAAGTTTTCCCATACTTGCTGCAAGTGCTAGTCCGTATGCCGGGGAATCTCTCTTCATTAACATATGACAGAAGTCTAATGTACATCCTACATTTGGTCTGTCTATTTCTTTAATAAGAAGTAATGTCATTCCTGTGCTGTCAACCATTGAGAAGTTTCTTGGTTCAAATGGTTTGTACTCGATGCTGTATTTCATGTCTGGTGCATAATCTGCTAATTCTCTGAAAGCATCTATCATTTGGTTCCATGCTTCTTCATAGTCAACTTGGAACGCATAATCAAAACCGTCATTTTCTAACCATAATGTTATGTATGTTCCACCAAGTTCTCTACAAATATCTGTAGCTTCCTTACAATATCTGATGGCTCTTTCTCTAAGTTCCGGATCAGGATTTGTTAAGTCTCCGTTTGTGAAATCATTTCTCCAACGAACTGCCAATCCGTTAACTTTTAAATCACCCATGGCCTTTTTGATTTCTTCTAAATCATATCCTGCAAAATGTTCCGGGTAGTTAAACTCTAAATGTGTAATGCCGTCCATCTCGTGATATGCCTTAATTGCATCAAATACGTTCTGGCCTTTTAATATAAAAGAATTAAATCTTCCTGCGTAATTCATATTTCCTTCCTTTCTTTGTTATTTCTTTATCTTTTGTTTTTTCAAGTTTTGTCATTTGTTTTCATCTGATAGCATAATTGTAGTACTCTTTTCATTTTCTGTCAACTATTTTCAACATTTTTCACGGTTTTCACAATTTAGACATATTTCTTTTGTGCATATTGTGCAGTTTTCGTTGTTAAAAACGTTTCATTTGTTGTCACTTTTTGCTTTGTGTTATTTTTGCCTTTTTCCGATTTTTTGAGTTTTCTAACAATAATGTTATTTTTTGAGTATGTAAATTGTATTTTTTGTGTAATATGTATGCTGATTGTTGGGTATTTGAGATAGAATTAACAATAATTCTTTATTTTTTCATTTTCTGTCATTTATTTTCACTTGGTATGATAGATTTAGGGTGGATTACTTCAAGACTATTGGGGATTTGTACTATATATGGGGCAAACTCTAAGTCTGTAACTATTCAAGCCAAAAGAAAAATACCCCGCGGTTTTCATTTTCTCAAACCGTGAGGTATTTTGGTATAATCTAAGGTTGTCCTATTTTTTCAAAAAATGTTCCCTATTGGGGTATTCTTCCCTATAGGCTTCCAGCGCTGCTGCCTGAAGGATTTTAAATTCTTTATCCATTCTGAACATATGAGGTGTTAGGAATGCAATGTTGCTTATTTGTTCAGCTATCTTTTTTGCAATGCCCTCATCAGATAACTGTCCCAGTCCAAAAACTGCCGAAGTGAAGCCTCTTCCTCCTCGACTTACCTGAATAAATTTTTTAAATGTATTCTTTAGCTCATTTTTAAGAATGCCACGCTGCTCCTCTGACAGAATTTCATAGTTGTCAATGCACAAATTATTAATAATCTTGCACAACTGTTTTCTTTTCGCTCCGCCTACATCAGTGGAACCACTTTCTGATATGTATTTCATTTCCATAAGATAGCCTATGAATAAGTCTTTTTTAGGCTTTCTTTTTCCATATCTTGCTATCCATAAGCATTCTCGCAGTTCTTTATTATTGTCTGACTCTATATTTTTTTGAAAAATTTCTAATCTTTTCTCAGGTTCCATTTCTTCATAAAACTCGTCTCCAAAAAGTTCTTTTTTTAACTCGTTTTTAGACTTTTCATTTGTCTCTTTCTTAGATTCTTCTTTAAACTCTTTGTTAAACCTTTCATTCCACATATATTGACCCGCCTTTATTTTATGAATTTGTCTATGCTGCTTTTTTCAACTTTTTTGTATTGAGACACATAATATTTTCCCAGCTGTAAATTATGATTTTTCATACTATTGCCCTGATAAATATCTACAACTAATCGTGAAATTTCTAATGCCTGATCTTCTTTGTCATTGTATACCGTTCCCTGCATTTCGCCATTCTTTATTGCTGTTAAAGCATCATCCAAACCGTCAATTCCAAAAATAATCGGCCACTGCTTCTTGTCATATTTTGATTTTTTATATGCCTCCAATGCTCCTAATGCCATTTCATCATTGTTGGAAATTATCATTTCTATCTTATCGCCATATTGTTCAATTAATTGGTTTGTTCTGTTTTCTGCCTGTCCTCTATTCCAGTCTGCAAACTGATAACTTAATTTTTCCAGTTTTATACCTTTGCCTATTATGGTTTTTACGGAACAGTCCGTTCTGCTTATGGCATCCTGATGCCCCGCTTCACCTTCCAATAATACATATTGAATTTTTCCATCATAATTTTTATCAACTTTTTTATTCTTTTTTATATATTTTGCTGCTATCTGTCCCTGCATTTTACCTGACTGTTCTGCATTACAGCCTACATAATAAAGTTTATCCCATTGCTTCAAATCCTCTTTAACCGGTTCCCTGTTAAAGAAAATAACGGGTATGTTATTCTGTCTTGCCATTTTTATAATCTTAGAAGGCTCTGTTCTATCTACTAAATTTATACACATTATATCGCATCCTGCATCAATCATCTCTTCAACAGCTTCATTTTGATCCCTTTGGTCATTGTCTCCATTTCTTTCGGAAATCATTATCTTCATATCCTTCGTTTCCATAGTTTTTAAGTTCCCTTTTATCTGTTCTTTTAACGCATTTATAAAAGGATCATCCTGTGTATAAGTCACTATGCCTACTCTAAGTATGCTCTTCTTCTCTTCTTTATTGCTTTGACAACCGCAAATATTGCAGACTAGAATTATTCCTAAAATCAAACCTACAACAATTTTCTTTCTTTTATTCATATGAATACAAAAACCTTTCAATATCAGTAGTAAATAAATCTTTTTTATAAACTATTTTGTGTTCCACATTAGTACTTTTCATCACATAAAAAGTATGGTTTAGTCTTTCAGTTATCTCCTTAACACTTTTATATCCCATTTCATATCCGTCAGGAATTATCACACATTCCACTTTTCCATAATCCACAAGGACAAGGGACTCAACATTAGTTCCAACACCATATATTTTCGCACCATTATACGAATCCTCTCTGGCGTTTTCACCCAAATCATCTAGTGAATAGTTATCTAACGCTACTATTGCATCAACTTTACTCCTGCGATTTACAATTTTAACAATGTCTTTATTTTCTATGCCATTATATTTCCACGCAACTTTCATGCCACTATCTTTTATTGCATCTTCAAACCCTTTATATCTGTCAGCTGTTTCTTCTTTTTCTTTCTGTCCTAGTACAATGCCTATTTTCTTTATGGATTTTCCAACCATTTCTTTTCCAAGACCATAGCCGATTTTGTAATTATCAGGCTTTATTACAGGGTATTCAGATTTTTTATTTTCTCCCATATAAACATCTTCAGTTACTAATATAAATGGCTTGTCTCCACAAATAGTCTTCATTTCTGTTTTTGTTTTGCTTCCCGGAGCCGGACTTATTATAAAAGCATCAACTCCATTTTCTATTTGCTCATTAATTAATTCTTTTTGATCATCTATGTTGTTGATTTCATCAGCATTACATATAATCAAATGAATATTATTGACTTTGGCTGATTCTTTTAATCCCTTTATGAAAGAATTCCAATTTTTATCACCTGAATTTTGTACAATTACTGCAACTTTCTTTTCTGTCTCATTTTGATCAAACATTTTGAAAGTGAAAAAAAGTGCTAAAACACATAATATAATTTCTGTAGCAAGAAAGATTACTTTATTCTTTTTCATTTTTGCCCTTCCTTTCTACACTTTTCTCTTCCATTTTACTTTGATTTTCACTATTAAATGGTATTGCCGGTATATGTATTGTAACTTTTGTTCCCTCATCTGCTTCACTTTCGACTTTTAATCCATACTCTTCACCAAACATAAGCTGTATTCTATTATGAACATTTATTACGCCTACACCTGAACCATGTTTTGGAACTTTACTGTTATCTGTAAGAATATTTTCCACTACTTCTTCTCTCATACCCATTCCATTATCTTCTATAGATATGTATATATCCTCTTCAATCTTTCTTCCTGTAACAGTTATCATTCCGCCTTCATCAGCATCCATATCGCCTACACCATAATAAATTGCATTCTCTAATATGGGTTGTATTACCAGTTTTACAATACAGTAATCATTAATTTCTTCATCAATGTGGAATTTTATTCCAAATCGTTCTTTGTATCTTACCATTTGAATGCTCATATAACTTTTACTGTGTTGTATTTCATCTGCAATTCTTATTATTGTTTTTCCTTTTGATAAGCTTATTCTAAGTAACTTAGCAAGCTCCGAAATCATCAATACTGCATCTGCGTTTCTGTTTGCTTCCACCATCCAGGTAATGGATTCTAATGTATTATATAAGAAGTGTGGATTTATCTGACTTTGCAATGCTGCTAATTCACTTTTTCTTCTTTGAGTCTGTTGCTTAATAATCTCGTCCATCAATTCTTCAATCTGTTCATATGATTTCTGAACTGAATATCCCAGATGTCTTATCTCTGAAGAACCTCCAACATAAATGTCTTTTTTGCCACCTGCTTCATAAGCCTTAACGGATTCATCTAACTCTCTAATAGGCTTTGAAATTCTCTTTGAAATAAATCTATTTACAACAAGAAGCATCATCAGCAATATTATAATGGTTATTACAATATAATATCTAAACTGGTTCATGCTCATAATTTGCGTGCTTTCCGGCACAACACCCACAACTTTCCAACCTGTATATGCCATATTACTTATAACATAATTTGCTTTTCTTCCATTTAATTTAAGTTCATATATTCCGTCTTCATATGAAGCAAGTTCCCTGTTGCTTTCGGTTAACTTGTTTCTGTCAATTTCAACCTTTCTTGGATGATAAATTATATCTCCATTACCATCACACAAATAATAATATACACCGTTGGAATTACCATTAATTCTTTCAAAGGTTTCTTCAATAATTGAATATTTCATATCTACTAATAATATTCCACTTATTGGTTCATCTCCATCATTTATGTCAACTGAACGGCTAAGAGAAATAACCCAATTATACTTGTATGTTCCATCCATAAATATATTTTGCAAATGAGGTTTTGAAAAATGAATGTTCTCTATTTCTTTCTTTGCATTATAAAACCAATCCTGTTTTTTTATTTCTACGTTCTTTTTCTCTGAAGAAATTGGTTCTGATGCCATAAGTTTTCCTTCATTGTTGTACAAAACCAGGCTTTGTATTTTGTCAGAATTTATTTCGTAAAGAAGGCTAAACTGGTTATTAAATTCCTGACTCGAAACGTCGTATTGTTGAATAATGTTATAGTTCGCTGCATTTGAAATCTGTCTTATATTGTACAAATCGGAATTCATTTTTTCTACTACGCTGTCTACTATGCCCTCAGTGCTTGATATATTTGTTTCTTTAACTGACAGCTTAAATCTGTTATAAATTAACAAGCCCATAACTACAGTAACCACAATTGTAAGCATAGTTAAAACAGTCATTATTACTGACTGTATATCAAGACCTATAAATTCCCCTTTGTGAAACCATTTTCTTCTTCCTCTATTAAGATTTTTCCCGCCTGTTTTACTTTTATTTTTCAATATTCCATCCCTGCATATATTTATGATTTTAATTTTGCATTTCGATATTTAGATGGTGAAATTCCAAATTTCTTTTTGAATACATAACTAAAATAGTTTGCGTCCATATATCCAACCATTTCACCAATCTTGTAGCTTTTCTCATTTGTATCTAAAATTAACTTTGCTGCTATATCCATTCTATAATCTGTTAAATAAGATACAAAAGAAATTCCTGTTTCCTTCTTAAATATAGAAGAAAAGTATGAATTAGACACTCCCATTATTGAGCAAACCTTATCCAAGGATAAATCTTCTTCCATATATCTGTTTGCAACGATATTTTTTGCGTCATTTATCAGTCTTCGTGATTTACTGTTTCGGACACTCTTTAATTGTTTTCCCATTTCTGTGGAAACTTGCACAATCCATTTTTTTAGTGTGCTTGCATCCATTTTTGGCACCTTTTCATAAGGGTTGCTCATTTCGCCCAGAAAATCGTTAAAGTCAATAAAATTATTTTCGCAAAATCTGTAGAATGCTCCTACCATTTCCATTGTATATAACTTATATTGGCTAACCGTATTGGAATTACCATGTATTCTGTCAACTTCCCTGTTTGTTGCAGCCTCTATTTCCTGTTCGTTTCCCAGATAAATGGCCTTAAACAATTCATGCATCTTTGTTTCTTCTGACTGTAATCCCATATTTTGTTTGTTTGGTGTGATTTCATCAATATTTATGGCTCTCTTTGTTCCATATAATACTCTGTATGATACGGCTTCCCTTGCCCCATCATACGAATTATTAATATTTGATATGTTATCACATACCATACCTATTCCTGCAGTTACTACTGCTCCAATTACTCTGTTAACCCACTTACAGAATTTATCACAAACATCAGTAAGTTCTACTGTCTCTTCTTTTGATTTTAATTCTATAATAAGAACTGTATTTCCTAAATATATAAACTCCCTACACTTGAATTTTCCCACTATTCTTGCTTTTATCTCTCTCTCAACCGACATAGATAATAATAATGGCGACATTTCTTCCGGAACATTATTTTCTGAAGTGTGAAAAACTGCACAACAAAAATACGGTCCATTAAAATCTATCTTGTATGCCTGCAAAAATTTCTCATATTCACTTTCGTTAACTCTTCCCTCTATTAACGAAACAAAAAAGTTAGTCTGAATAATTGGCAAAACATCATCGAAATAATTTTCAAGCTTTTGAACATTTAATTTTTCTTCTCTTTCTTTATCCAATGAATTTTTAACACGCTTAAGGCACTCTGACAATTCCACAGCGTTAATTGGTTTAAGCATATATTCATCTATTTCAAGATGCACTGCTTCTTTTGCATAATCAAATTCATCAAATCCCGTAAAAATAATTATATGAACATTTCTGTATTCATCGTTTAATCTTCTCGACAGTTCCAGACCATTCATATAAGGCATTTTTATGTCAGTTATAACAATGTCAGGTTGCAACTTTTCTACTAATTCTAATGCTTTTACACCATTTGTTGCACTGCCTACAATCTGCAAACCTAATTGTTCCCATAATATTCGGCTTTTTATTGCATCAATTACTTCTTCTTCGTCATCCACCAAAATAACTTTGTAGTTTTCCATATTAGTTTTCTCTATATCAGTATTATTTTTTATTTCCATATTTCTCCCACCTGTTTTTTTTATTATAACAAACTATGAATTGCTTTTAAACCAATTTAGACTAAAAGCCGTTCCATTAATCATATAGATAATTAGAACGACTTTTAGCTTTATCATTAAGAAATATTTTCTAATATTTATTTTTTCTGTACATATTTAAGGCAGTCAAGAGTTACTGCTGCAAGGATGATAATACCTTCAAAAATAAACTGGAGGTTTGTATCGATTCCAAGGATTGTAAGTGAATAAGTAAGAGAAGTGAAAATAAGAACACCTGTTACTACACCTGAAATCTTACCAATACCACCTGTAAATGATACACCACCAACTACGCAGGCTGCGATTGCATCCATATCCCATCCTTGTCCATATGCTGCACTACCTGAACCAATCATTCTGTTACATTCAAGCCATGAACCAAATCCATAAAGAATACCTGCAAGAATGAATGCTCCCATAGTTACTTTGAATACTGAGATTCCTGATACTGCTGCTGCTTCAGGATTTCCACCTACAGCAAACAGATTTTTTCCAAAAGTTGTTTTATTCCAGATAAACCATACAATTGCAATGGCAACTATTGCCCAAAGAATAATTGTTGGGAAACCACCTATTTGAGGAATGAAAATATTAGGTATTGCCTGGTCAATTGCACCGAATGAAACACCTTTTGTTGCATATGTAACTAAACCAAAGATAATAAGCATGTTAGCCATTGTTGAAATAAATGGATGCATCTTAAATCTTGCCATAAAAAATCCTGCTATCATAGCAAAGAATGTTGTAAGTACAATGCAGACAACTAATGCCAAAATTGCTCTGTTTACAGGACCCATACTTGAAAAGTCAAATATGTGGCCAAATACTCCACCTGTATTAATACCGTTATGCATTATTATGGTCGACGCTACCATACCCATACCAACCATACGTCCTACGGAAAGGTCCGTTCCTGTTAAAAGGATTAATCCTGCAACCCCAAGGGCGAGGAACATTCTAGGGGAAGCCTGTTGCAGAATGTTAAGTATGTTTGTGTATGTAAGCAACTGTGTATTTTTTACTATTGGAGTTACTGCACATAATCCAATAAATATTAGAACAATAACAATATACAAGCCATTCTTGTAAAGAAACTGTGCTAAATTAAATGAATACTTATAGTTTTCTATACTCTGTGCTCTCTTTTGTGCAAATGTATATTTTGACATTCGCAACAAGTCGATTAAATGATACTTATGTAAAAACGCATCATGTTTTCTGTCTTTGATTTCCTGACATTTTGATTCATGTGCCATCTTCGCATCATATAATTTATTCTTGTAAACATATTTTTCATCTTTAATCTCATCCGGATCGGATAATTTACTTAACTGTGCTGTATGTTCTTCTTTTAATACTGCACAAATTCTCTCATACTCTTTCTTTTCAGCCTCTTTTTCAGCTTCACAACATTTAACCACCTTATTGTAGTACTGGCTGTTATAATTCTTTGAAAGATAATCTTCAGCTTCTGCAATTAATTTGTTTACTTTGTCTTTATTACGACTTTCAACTGCGTTTGCCTCTTCTAATACTTTTTTATCGTTTTCGATAATTTTTGTCTTTTCTTCTTTTGATAGATTTTTGCTTTCTTTTACAACTGCAATATGGTTCTTTAAGCTTCTAACTTTGTCTGTACCATCTAATCTTAAAGCATCTATCTGTTCCTGTATTTTTCCTATATATTCATCTATGGGCTCTCGAAGTTTTAACTCCTCTTCAGCCGAAAGAATAAATCCTTTCTCTGCCATATCTTATGCTCCTCTCTTTTTTACAAATACTTAGCACTAAGTCTTAATAATTCTTCCTGATCTGTTTCTTTAGTGTTAACTATTCCTGCCAAATGTCCATTAGACATAACGCCTATTCTATTAGTTATACCTAAAATTTCCGGCATTTCAGATGAAACAACTATAATTGTTTTTCCCTGTTTTGCCATGTTTATAATCAATTCATATATTTCGTATTTGGCTCCAACATCAATACCTCTTGTTGGATCATCCATCATAAAGATATTAGGTGAACGTTCAAGCCATCTTCCAAATATTGCTTTCTGCTGATTACCACCTGAAAGGCTTGAAATCATATCGTCCGGTCCCATACATTTAGTACGCATAACTTTTATTTCATTTGCCGTTGCACGAACCATTTCATCTTTGGATAATGCTATACCTTTTTTGTAGTGATTCATATTTGCAATAGTAGTATTAAATGTAATGTCTCCCTTTAAGAATAAGCCATTGGCCTTTCTTTCTTCTGTTATAAGTGCAAAGCCATGATCCATTGCATCCTTTGTTGATGTAAAATTCATTATTTTTCCATCATAAATTACATTTCCTGCTGCTCTTGTACGCATTCCAAATATTGTTTCAAGTAATTCCGTTCTTCCTGCACCTACAAGTCCATATAATCCGAAGATTTCTCCTTTTCTTATGTCAAATGATATATTCTGAAGTTTAGGTGCGTATTTAGTAGACAAATTTTCCACTGAGAAAATAACTTCTCCCGGCTTATTATCTACAGGTGGAAATCTGTTATCAAGTGAACGTCCAACCATTGCTGAAATAAGTTCATTCATATCTGTTTCTTTGCTGTCTTTTGTCATAACAAGACTTCCATCTCGTAAAACTGAAACCTGATCACAAATTTCGAATATTTCATCCATTTTGTGTGATATATATATTAATGAGATTCCCTGTTCTTTCAACTGTCTCATCATCTTAAATAACTTTTCAACTTCCGGTGCTGTTAGTGATGATGTAGGTTCATCAAGTACAATTACTTTTGAATTGTATGATATAGCTTTTGCTATTTCACACATCTGTCTTTGTGATACAGACATTTTCTTCATTGGCTGAGTCATATTAACTGTAATTCCAAGTTTTCTGAATAAGTCTGAAGCTTCTTTTTTCATTCTTCCTTCATCAACTACGCCCATTGAGTTCTTAGGATATCTTCCTAAAAACAAATTATCTACAACACTTCTCTCAAGGCACTGATTAAGTTCCTGATGTACCATTGCCACACCATTTTCCAGTGCTTCTTTAGGACCTGAAAAGTTTACTTCTTTTCCATCTAATATTATCGTTCCTTCGTCCTTTTGATAAGTTCCGAAGAGACATTTCATCATTGTCGATTTTCCGGCTCCGTTTTCACCCATAAGTCCCATGATAGACCCCGGTTTAACATTTAAACTAATATGTTTTAAAACCTTATTTCGGCCAAATGATTTGCTCATTCCATTAATCGACAAGATGTATTCATTCTTATCTCCTGCCATATTTATACTTCCTCTTCTTTTAATAAGGGGGCTTTAAAGCCCCCTTCTACAACCAGTTTAATCTTTAATTAGAATTCTATTTTGAAAGAATTGATGTATATGAAGCTGCATTATCTGTTTTAACCATGTTAATTGCAAATGCATCATATTCGCTAGGGTTACCTAAACGGTTTGTAATATTTGATTCTGTCTGACCATCACCACCGATGTAATCTACTTTAAGGTTAAGAAGATCATCATACTTTTGAAGTAATGGCTGATATGTTGAGCTAAGGAAGTTATCTGATGCATTGTAAATGTTAAGCCATACTTTCTTTTCAGGACTCTTACTTGCATCAAGCTGTTTTGAAACCTTGTCATAAATCTTTGTTGAATCTGTAAAGTCTTTATAATTGTCTTCTGTTACAGCTACGTTTAATGCGTAATATGATCTTTCTTCTTCGCTGTATCTGTAATCTTCATCCTTTGTAAGGCAGTTTCCTGCATCATCTGCTGTACCGATACCTGTATCTACATCTACACCATCAAGTGCATTACGAAGAACTCTAAGTGTAAGGTATGCCTGTACGTCTGCGTGCTGTGAAATTGTTCCGCCGTAGCCTTCTGCAATTGCTGCTACTGCATCGCTGTTAGCATCATATCCAAATGTTGGAACTTTGTTGTCCTTTGCCCATGCATTGAACATTGACATTCCCATACCATCGTTATTAGAAACAACTACATCAATCTGTTTACCAAATGAAGCTGTCCATGTTCCAATTGCGTTACCTGCTGTTGCTGCATCCCATGTTGCTCCGGCTGAGTTTTTCATTTCCTGAGAAGCAAGTTCTCTGATTGTATATGTTTTTCCGTTAACTTCTAATTTTGCATCTTTAACTACTTTTGATGTTCCATCAACGTTTGTTCCTGCAGGTGATGAATCAACGCTTCCGTCCTTTTCAACTGCTGTGCCAAGCTGTGAACGAACACCACATGTACGTGCTATTGAATCATTATGTCCGATATCACCAATTGCAAGTACATATCCGATTACTCCGTCTCCGTTTCTATCGATCTTGTCAATATTCTTTTTGATGTACTCAAGTACCATCTGTCCCTGAAGTTCTGCACCCTGGTTAGCATCAAATCCTACATAATATGTTTTGTCATTAAATGTAAGTGCTGTCTTATCAAGTTCACCTGTTGAACTGTTTGATGGCTGACGATTGTACCAACATAAAGGCTTATCCTTATTGGCTACGTCTCCGCCTGAACTGCTTCCGCCACTTCCACTACTTGAACTTCCTCCTGATGAACCACATCCTACCATTGAAACTCCAATTGCTGCCGCTACCAACACTGTTAATAATTTTGATTTTCTCATTTAACTGTTCCTCCTGTTTTTTAACTTTTTGTTTTCCTGTCTCATTGACTACGTTCATTATAGATTTTATCTTGTACAAAAAAAATAGAATATTTTTAGATTAAATAGCAATTTTTTTCTATTTTTTACTTTTTTTATGGATATTTTTACTAATAACGTTTTTATTTTTTATGTAATTTTGTTGTTATTTGCTTGTTTTTTCTTGTATAATTTGTGTATTTTTGTATTTTTATGTTAAAAGTTGTCCTTATTCCCATCCAGCCATTCATCCACCCTAACCGAAAATAAGAGCCGCACTAAGCGACTCTTATTTTTTCATTAATAAATATCAATTATTATATATTCTCTATTTTTCTAACATTGTTTTTGCAAATATTATTGCGCCTTTTACTCCGTTGTCTACTTTATCTTCTGAGTACTGGATTTCAAGGCTTTCTGCCGGATACGGTTTTCTTGCATGCACATACAATCTTTCTTCCAAATAATCCTTAGGGAAGCCTTTCATATTAATTACTCCACCACCGAAAATAATGGAGTCAGGATTTAGTATATTGATTTCAGCGCATGCCACGCAGGCAATATTGTCCACAAAATTCTTTAGCACCGTATCATTGCTTTTCTTTACAAACAAATCATTCATGTCTACATCAGGATAGTATTCCTCTTTCAACTCAACCAACTTCCAACCTGACGCATAGCACTCTGAGCAGCCAAGGTTTCCACAGCCACATTGACTTGTTCCACCGATCATTGGAATGTGACCAAGTTCTCCTGCCACACCATCTTTGCCTGCCAGTGGTTTTCCATTGATAAATATTGCGTTACCTACTCCTGTGCCAATGTAAACACCAATGCCTACACCTTCATCACTAAGCTTTTTATCATACTTGTCCCAGTAATATAACATATTTACGTCTTTTTCCAATACAACAGGAATGCCAAGATTTTCTTCTAATTCTTTTCCAAGAAAAAGACCATCCATTCCTTTTATGTTAGGAACCTGAAGAATCTGCTTTCTGTCTGAACTTAAAGTTGCAGGGATTCCAATTGCAATCTGCTTAACCTGCACATTCTTGCAATACTTATCAAGATAATTCTTTAAAACTTCAGTCAAACTTTCTGATATGTTTCCGTCCTTAAATGTTTCCTTGCTTGAAACCCTTTCAAAATCCACAAGCTGATCATTTTCATCAGTACGCCCGATTCTTATATTAGTTCCGCCGATATCAATACCAATTACACATTCATTATTCATAAGTCACCTCTGCCTTATTTTATGCACAACAATTCTGTTAAATTTCTACTTTGACACTTCTACAAGCTTCTTAACTCTTTAACAATCTCTTTATAAGATTTTTCCTTGCCAAATAATGCTGATGTTCCAAGGATAAATCCTTTAACACCAACCTTGCTTAAAGTTTCCACTCTTTCAGGTGAGCATGCACCATCAAGCATTACCTCGTAGCCATATTTTTCTTTTAATTCTACTAGCTGTGCAATCTTTTCATCTACTGAAGAGATGTACTTCTGTCCTGAGAATCCCGGATTAACACTCATTACCATTACATAATCCACAAATGGTAACAATGGCTTAATTGTTTCTACCGCTGTTCCCGGATTAATTGCAATGCCCGGCTTTACGCCCAAGTCTATAATTGACTGTAATGTTCTTGTTGGATGTACATCTGATTCGGGATGAATATAAATAATGTCAATTCCCAATTTTGCAAACTTCTCAACATAGTTTCCAGGATTTTCAATCATCAAATGTGCATCAACAGGTATTGTTGATGCTTTGCAAATATACTCCACATCCTGTAATCCCATTCCAAAGTTTGGAACAAACTGTCCGTCCATAATATCAATATGGAAGATATCTACCCCTGCTTCAATTAAATCATTAACTTCCTTCTCCAAGTTTCTGTAATTTGCACACATCATTGATGGACATAATAATTTTTCCATAATATTCTTCCTTTCTTCTTTCATAATTCGATGATATAAACGTTTACATCTTTTCTAAAAACTATGAGAAACACATATACGTTTCCCATTTAGTTGCCTCTTATGTTTCTTACTTGTTTTTAGTGTAAACGTTTACATTATTATTGTCAATATATTCTTCTATAATTTATCAAATAGCTTATTTTCCTGTTTTTCTTTTCACTAATTTCACCGGAACCACAATATGGCTTTCTTCCGGCCTTTCTCCGTCCATTAGTTTTTCCAACATTTCAGCTGCTTTTTCAGACATTAACTCTATCGGCTGTTCCACCGTAGCTATAGGTGTTGTAGCAATCTCTGATAACAGGCTATTATCATAGCCGAATACTTTTACCTGAGAAGGCACCTTTATTTTTAATTCTTTTAATGCCTTTAATACACCTATGGCAATAAGGTCAGTTGTGGCAAAAACTCCATCAATCTCTTTGTCTTTCCCGAATAGTTCTATGGCTTTCTCGTAAGCATCCACCTCCGATACATTGTCAAGACTTACTAATCGTGGCTTACCGCCTGTTTCTTCCATTGCCTTACAATAGCCTTCCCATCTTTTTATATGTGTTGAGCCTTTATCCTTAGGGCAAAAACAAATTATATTTTTGCAACCTTTTTTAATCATTTCGTTTGTTGCCTGATATCCACCTGACACGTTGTCGCTTTCAATAAGAACCATATCCTTTTTGGTGTTTCCATACGCCGGTTCCCTGTCTATGTAAACCGTAGGTATTGAAGTCTTTTTCTCCTTCTCGGTTGTAACGGAGACTATATGAATAATCCCCCCTACGTGCTGAGCCTGAAGCATATTGATGCACTGGCGTTCCATTTTGTAATCCTCATTGGTGTTACATATTATGGTTGCATATCCTCTTTCAAAAAAAATAGTCTGCACTTTTTTTGCTATTTTGCTAAAAAATTCAATGGAAATATCAGGAACAATTATTCCGATTGTTGTGAATTTCTGAGTTCTAAAACCTTTTGCCAAAAGATTAGGTACATAGTGGTTTTCTTCCATAACCTGCAATATTTTCTTTTCAGTTTCAGGTGCAACCTTTCCATTCCGGTTAATTACCCTTGAAACAGTGGCAATTGACACCCCTGCTAATTTTGCAATATCTTTTATGGAAATACTTTTTTTACTCATAACTACTCCTTTTTTGGCAAACTCTTAATTCTAATTGTAAAGCACATTAGCTTATTTCGCAAGAAAGAAAAGGAGACAGGAAAAAATCCCATCTCCTAAAAATTCTTATATAACTCTAATACTAAATTCTTTATTAGAAACTGTTTAAATTACAATATCCATTAAGCTAAATAGCTTTCAAACTATAATTTATTGTTAAACTAAATATCCTTAAGATTATAATCTCTTTAATAATGCTTCTGTCATATCTTCGTATCCTGGCTTGCCAAGTAATGCGAACATATTCTTCTTGTAGCTTTCTACACCAGGCTGGTTAAATGGATTAACTCCAAGAATGTAACCACTTACGCCACATGCAAATTCATACATATAGAATAATTCACCAAGGTAAAATTCGTTCTGTTCAGGAACCCTTACCATAAGGTTAGGAACATTTCCATCTGTGTGAGCAAGAATTGTACCGTTCATGGCACTCTTGTTTACAAAATCCATATCCTTACCTGCTAAGTAGTTAAGTCCGTCTAAATCTTCAGGATCTTCGTCGATAACTACTGAAGCTCTTGACTTTTCAATGTTGATTACTGTTTCAAACATTGTTCTTGAACCATCCTGAATGAACTGTCCCATTGAGTGAAGGTCTGTTGTAAGGTCAACTGCTGCCGGGAAAATACCCTTCTGGTCTTTTCCTTCACTTTCGCCGTACAACTGCTTCCACCATTCCCCAAAGTAATGAAGACTTGGTTCGTAGTTAGCTGTAACTTCGATAAGCTTACCTTTTCTTAATAATATATTTCTAATTGCTGCATATTTCATTGCATCATTTTCTTCGAATGCGTTGTTTAATGCTTTCTCTCTTCCGCTTGCTGCACCTTCCATTAACTTGTCAATGTCAGCACCACTTACTGCAATTGGTAATAAACCTACTGCTGTAAGAACTGAGAAACGTCCTCCAACATCATCAGGAACTACGAAGCTTTCGTATCCTTCTGCTGTTGCAAGTCCTTTTAATGCACCCTTCTTAGCATCAGTTGTTGCATAAATTCTCTTTGCAGCTTCTTCTTTTCCATATTTCTTTTCCAGTTTTTCTTTGAAAACTCTGAAAGCGATAGCTGGTTCTGTTGTTGTACCGGACTTAGAAATAATGTTAACTGAGAAATCTCTATCTCCAACTACATCAAGTAATCCCTGTAAGTATGAAGGGCTAATGCTATTACCTGCATAGTAAATTTCAGGTGTCTTTCTTACTTCCTTAGGCACATTGTTGTAAAAACCATGTCTTAAAAATTCAATTGCAGCTCTTGCTCCAAGATAAGAACCACCAATACCTATAACGATAAGTACTTCTGAATCGCTCTGAATCTTTGCTGCTGCTTTCTTGATTCTGTCAAATTCTTCTTTATCATAATCAACCGGCAAATCAATCCATCCAAGGAAATCATTACCTGCCCCTGTTCTTTCAACTAAAACTTTTTTTGCGTTTTCGGCAATTTCTTTCATGCTGTTAACTTCATCATTTGAGATAAATGATTCAGCTTTTGAATAATCAAATGTAACTTTAGCCATGTCTCAATTCCTCCGTTTATTACAAAACTAAATTACATTATAAAATGTTGAAACGATTTTTTCAAGACTTTTGCCTTACATTGTTGATTATTGTAGAAATTCGCCAATCACTTGGTTAAGGATTTGTTCATCTGATTCAAATTCCTTGTTATTAGTACTAGTTTCAGATTGCTTTTCTTGTACAATATTTTCATTTCCCGGTTTTTCCATATGGCCATTTTCTCTAACCACAACTGAATCTTCCAAATAATCAACCAAAATATAGGTAAGTTCTGTCTGTTTTTCGGATATTTTTGTGCTTCGGTTAATCATGTCAAGAACCATTCCAAAGAAATATCCAATCAAAACGTATACTATCGCCTCTATCTTACTTTTTCCCGTAAGATAAATTCCAAAACCTGTTCCAACTGCCAATGTAACACTTAAAATAATACACACGTTTATAATATTATTAAGCTTATTTAATGAAAATATACCTAATTTGCATTTATTCAGACTTCTTGCAGCAAAAATCATTGGATTCGCCACGTGCCCGTTTATTTCTTTTATGCTGTCATATTTCATTTTAATCTGTCTTAAAGTTGCATTCTTTGGATTTGACATATGCTCTGCTTTTCTAATCATTCTGCCATATCCAAATGCCGCCAGCCATTTTGTAAAAATTCCCAACAAAAAAATACTTCCCATTACGTATAGAAAGTATTTCTCGTTAATTATCTTCGGTGCATTGTTATAAAACCATTCCTTCATTTCAATAAAAGTATAATCTGCCATACTAAAAAATCCCCCTCACTTAAATGTATAGTAATCCATCTGAAAACTTATTAGCATTTTAGCACATTTTCTTTTATTGCACACCAAAAACCGTTCGTCGTAATTCGCCATTTAATTTTTAGATTAAATTGTTTTCCTTACAAAAATAGTAAATTCCATCTTCCGCAACATGACCGCAAATCTGCTCTGATATGGCTTTTAAATCATCAGATGCATTTCCCATTGCTATAGGATGTCCAACTTGTTCAAACATTTCAATGTCATTATTGCCGTCACCGAAAGCCATTGCCTGAGACTTGTCTATGCCATAGTATTCAAGAACTTTATTTACGCCAATGCCTTTTCCACCGTTTTTTGGAATAATGTCTATAGCACGGTTCCACCAGGCAGCAATTTTAGCCTTTTCTGTATCTTTCACTATAATGTGGTACTCTTCTTTGTAGCCACCCATCATTATCTGATAAACATTATCTTCCTCAACCGTTCTGTCAAAGTCCTCTGACACGTCAACAGTCATCTTTGCTATTGCAAAATAGTCAACCAAGTCTTTTTCACTACCATTAGTTATAACTTTCTCATCAGTTGCCACAGCTATTGGACGATTAATTCCCGCTGCATTTCTTATAATTGTTTTAATATCATTTGTTTTTAAGGGATTACTATATATCTGCTTGTTTCCACAATGACAATATGAGCCGTTAAAATTAATAATGGCATCAAATTCCACGCCCTGGAATTTTGGTACATCCATTGGTGAACGTCCTGTTGCAATACAAATTATAATGCCTTTTTCCTGTAATCTTCTTAGTGTTTCAAGCATCTTTTCCGTAACACATTTCTTTTCCATATCGATTAGTGTTCCGTCTATGTCAAAAAATATGATTTTAGTGTTATCCATATCTGCTCCTAATAATTTTTAATCATACAATTTATAAGTTTAATTGAATTTTCTGCTGCTTTTGCTTCAAAAGTAGGATAATCCATCTGTGCTCCACCGTCTGCTTTGTCAGAGATTGCTCTAATTACAACATAAGGTGTTTTATTTAAATATGCAGTGTGGGCGATTGAAGCTCCTTCCATTTCTGCACAGTCACCATTAAAGGTATCTCTTAAATAAACCTTTGCTTCATGTGTTCCAATAAACCGGTCCCCTGAAACTACCTTGCCTTCAAAAATTTTAACGTCAAGCCCTGCTTCCTCTGCGCTGTCCTTTGCAAGTTTAATAAGGTTCTCATCTGCCTTAAACTCTGACTGGTCCATATCCGGAATTACCCCTTTGGCATATCCTAAAGCTGTAACGTCCATGTCGTGTTCTAACGCACTTGTTGAAACTACAATGTCGCAAATGTTAATATCATTGTTAAGTGAGCCGGCAACACCTGTGTTAACTAAGGCACTTACGCCAAATACACTTACAAGTATCTGTGCACAAATGGCTGCGTTAACCTTGCCGACACCACATTTTACAACTACTACTTCCTTGCCGGCAAGGGTGCCTTTGTAAAAGTCCATTGCGGCAATGTTCTTGATTTCTACGTTTTCTAATTCTGATTTAATGCTATTGACCTCTACGTCCATAGCGCCTATTATTCCTAGCATAATTTCTCCTTTTCTATTTCAATTGCAAAAGCTATTGATTCTCTTGTCACAGGAAAAATTTTATACACGCAAACAATAGGCAGAAATTCGCAATTTTGCGAGCATAGCGTAAAGCGCAAAACCTACTGTCTGAGCCGTAGGCGAGTTTAGGTTTTCGCTTTGCAATAGGCGGCGGAGCAAAATAAGAATTTCAACGTGTTTGCATATAAAATTTTTCCTGTGACAAGAAGTTCTGTTAGCTTTTTCAATTATAGTCGAAACGGGTTTATTATGACTAGTCATAACGAACCCGCTTGTTTTTTGTTATTTTGTTTGATTTTATGTAAACCAATCGTCCCACATTATTTTCCAATTTTTACAACGATCTGTTTACTTTATTTCTTACTTGTTTTCTTCTAAGTATTGTTCAAGTGCTTTTGCCAACTGATCTGGGCATGATGTTCCTCTGCCTCCGCAGTCGATGCCTTTTAATCTTTTGATTACTTCTTCTACTTCCATTCCTTCTACAAGTGATGCAACACCCTGTGTGTTTCCCATGCATCCCATTGTGAATTTTGTATTTGTTACTTTGCCGTCTACTACGTCAAAGTCGATTGCTCTTGAGCATGTTCCTTTTGTTACATAATGCATTTTTATTCCTCCAGTTTTCTTTCGTATATTTCTGAAACGTCGTCTATGTCTCCCTGGGCTATTAGCTGACCATGTTCAAGGAGAATAGCTTTGTTACAGAGTCTTTTTACCTGTGCAAGGCTGTGTGATACGAATAATACTGTTACGCCGTGGTCGAACATTTTCTGCATTTTTCGCTCACATTTCTTTCTGAACTTAGCATCACCTACTGATAATACTTCATCCAATATTAGGATTTCAGGTTCTACTACTGTAGCGATTGAGAATCCAAGTCTTGCTCTCATACCTGATGAATAGTTCTTTATTGGTACATCTATGAATTCTCCAAGTTCTGAGAACTCTAAGATTTCGTCATATTTTTCTTCAAGAAATTCTCTTGAAAATCCAAGTACTGAACCGTACAGGAATACGTTCTCTCTTCCTGTGTAGTTAGGATCAAAGCCTGCGCCCAATTCTATCATTGGAGCAATGTGTCCGTATCTTTTTACTGTACCTGTCGTTGGTTTGTACACACCTGCGATTACTTTAAGAAGTGTACTTTTTCCGGCACCGTTTAATCCAAGGATTCCTAAACGGTCACCTTTTTGCAGTTCAAAATTTATGTTTTTCAAAGCCCAAAATTCATTAAAGTGAATCTTCTGCCCTTTTAATTTCTTTATTATTAATTCTTTTAAGTTATCTACTTTTTCTTTACTTAAGTTAAAGCGGATACTTATATTTTCAACTTTAAGTGCAACTTTTTTATTGCCCATAATCAGCCTCCTTTAGATGTATAGGATAAATCTGTCCTGATTCTTTTTAAATACAATTACACTTATGATAAGTGCAACAACACTAAACACTGATGAATAAATCAACATATTGATTTCCATTGAACTTGTAAATATTGATTCTCCTAACAATACAACGTGTCTGAAGTTTTCAATAATACAATACAGCGGATTCATTCTGATTACTGTTCTAACCACTGAGCTTCCAATATTATCAACATAATAGAATATTGCTGAGCAATACATTAACAGCATAAGTAATACGTCCCAAAGGTATTCAATGTCTCTAAAGAATACGCAGACTGTTGAAAGGAACATTGCTGCTGCTATACACATAATTAATAATACAAAAACAGGAATTACTATTTCTATAATATGCCATGTAAGTGGAATTCCTCTTACAACACCTACTATCGCAAGTACTATAAGTGATAGTAAGAATATAACGTAGTTATAAATTACACTTGATAAAGGATATAGATATTTTGGTACGTATACTTTCTTTATCATTGCCTGGTTTGATCTTATTGATCTCATTCCTATCTTTGAGGCACTTGAGAAACAACTATATAAAAGTCGTCCACAAAGAATGTATACCGGATATAATTCCGGTCCGTAAACTCCACCTTTACTTCCAAGCATAGATCCGAATACAAATGTAAGAACTATCATTGTAAGCAATGGTTCCAACAGAGTCCATATTAATCCTAAATATGATCTTCTGTATTTTAATTTAATTCCTTTCTTAACTAATTCAACTAAAAGGAATCTATATCTCATAAAACTGTCGATATAATTCTTCATAAAAATCTCCAATCCAATATGTTTGCCCTATTAAGCTTAGGAGCTTCTCTCTTTAATTTGTACTTATTCTAAGTTCAGTCCTGTATGTCCTTAATTTAGGCGATACATTGTTTAATTATATATATTTACAAAAATATGTCAAATACATTATGTTTTGTAACATTTTTATGTTTCTGCTTATTAATCAGGTTACTTTATCTATAAAAGATTAAAGGCACCGACTTTTTTTACAAATCATTTATTTTTTCTACTTTACACCGAATACTTTTTCGCATACACGCTTTGCCGCATTACCGTCGTCTATGCAACAGAATCTATTATAAAATTCCTGATATTTATCTTTGTATTCTTCATTAACCTTATCAATATTTTTAATTGCATCTATTACTTCATCGTTAGTCTGAAGTATTGGTCCCGGAAGTTCTTTTTCAATATCAAGATAAAAGCCTCTAAGAACGTCTCTGTATTTTTCAAGGTCATACATATAGTACAAAATAGGGCGTTTAAGATTAGCATAGTCAAAAAATACTGATGAATAGTCTGTCATACAAATATCTGACACAATATATATGTCTGTTATGTCACTGTAATTACTTACATTAATAACAAAATCAGACATTCCTGTTAAATCAAGCTTGTCTACTATCCAATAATGCATTCTAAGAAGAATTACATATTCATCACCTATTTCTTCTTTTAAGCGTTTAAGGTCCAGTGCCAATTCAAACTTGTACTCACCGGCACCGTAAGAATTATCATCTCTCCATGTTGGTGCATAAAGAAGAACTTTTTTATTCTTTGGTATGCCAAGTTTTGTTTTTAATTCATCTGCTTTTTTATCTAAATCCTTATCATACAAAGGATCATTTGCCGGGTATCCCAATTCTAGAATTTTGTCTTTTTCATACATAAAACAGCTCTGAAACTTTTCTGTTGAAAACGGGTTATCTGATAATAGGTAGTCCCATTTTCTTGACTGCTTGTAAACAATCTGCTTATATTTAGGGTTAGCTGAGTGTACATCATCCATATCAAAAACCAGTTTTTTAAGTGGCGTTCCATGCCATGTTTCAAGCATTATCTGACTGTCTCTCTTCGGATATGCGTGAGGTTGTCTCATATTGTTAACCCAATATTTACTTCTTGTCATGTAATAATAATATTTTAATCCAAAACGCTTAATCTTCTTACAATTTCCGTCAATTACAAGATTTTTGTCATTAACAACCCAAATATATTTAAATTTGGAACCGTAATTCTTCTGAAGGTACCGGTAAATATATTTTGGTTGTCCTGAATAGTTTCTTCCAACAAAACTTTCAAAAACAATCCAGTTGTCTTTCTGTTTCATCTTGCCAAAAACGTATAGATTAATGGTTCTATACATATGCTTTTTGCTTGTAAACATCATTACAAGTTTTCTCTTAATAAGTCTTATATTTGACCATTTTTTTACTTTTTCCATATTATAGTCTGTGGCATTTTTAAGAATTTTCTTTTCCACAAAACCATATTTTGAAATGGTCCTCTTTCCACATTCCTTAACCATAGAAGACATTAAGGCAAAATCAATTGATTCTTTATCTGCTGAATTATCATGAAACTTTCTGCTAAATACTTTTACGTAATAATCGCAGGCCATTTTTTCAAAGTGATTTCTAATATCAGTTTTGCTCTCTGATAATTTCATACAATCAAGAAATGATTGAACAAAATGAGCATCCTTCCTATCATCTTCCATTTGAGAAATAGATGGCAGATTAATCTTGTCATTGTGATATCTCTTTACGTAAATACTATCCTTATTGCAGCCATAATTTTTCACATTCATAAGAACTTTAGTCCAAAATTCCGGATCAGAATAATATTTCTGTTCTTCATTAAACTTAATATTATTATCTGTTAAGAATTTCTTTTTAAACACTGTCCCTAGAACTGTTATTTCTGATAAATTGGCGAATTTTTTAAACTTATAATCATTTATTTCTGAGAAATTAAAGTTATCATCATTATTAACCTTAGAATCTACTTCCTGTTCGCTTCCATCGTCGATAACATCTCCCTGATCCACATTAAAAGCGGCCTTCTTAAACCATGTATGAAAAATGCGACCATATGTAAGGTCTTTATTCTCATCCATTGTTTTCATTAATCCGGTTAATGTATCTTCCATAAGATAATCATCACTATCAAGGAAATACACATACTCTCCATTAGCCTTTAAAAGTCCCAAATTTCTGGCGGCACTTACTCCTGAATTATCACCGGTTTCATAAACTTTTAAATTAATTGACTGTGAAAACTCACTTATCAGTTCTTCAATATTTTCTTCCGGATTTATGTTAGCTTTGTCTAAAACAAGCACTGTTTCTATGTCTTTATAATCCTGCTCCTTAATGCTGTCAAAACAATCTTTTAAATATTCTTTTCCTTTTCCAAAAGCAATAATAATGCTTAACATACCTTCTCCTTATAAACAAATAAAAAAATCAACTTTTAATTTATTAATCTCTATGCCTTAAAAACCCTAACTACAATACTGTGAAAACATGTTTTGATTTCAATATTATAGTTAGGGCTACCTGTTTTCAAACTTTAAAAACCGTTAGTTTTTAAATTTTTAAATTAGTTAAATCTTTTATTTAAATACTTTTTCTACTACTCTCTGGGCTGCGTGTCCGTCATCAACACAGCAGAATCTGTTGTAGAATTCTTCATATCTGTCTTTGTATTGTTCTTTGATTTTGTCGATATTCTTAATTGCATCAACTACTTCATCGTTAGTTAAAAGCAATGGCCCCGGTAAGTCCTTTTCCATATCAAGATAAAATCCTCTAAGTACATCTCTATACTTGTCCAAATCATATGTGTAATAAAGTACAGGACGTTTCAGGTTAGCATAATCAAAGAATACTGATGAGTAGTCTGTAATAAGCATATCTGAAATAAGATATAAATCAGTAATATCATCATAACTGCTGCCATCAACTGTAAAATCACCATATTTACTTAAATCAAGCTGGTCTACTATGAAATAGTGAAGTCTTAATAACAATACATATTCATCCCCAAACTCTTCCTGAAGTCTGTTAACATCAAGATCAAGTTCAAAACCATACTGTCCTGCTTCGTAGAACTGGTCATCTCTCCATGTTGGAGCATAAAGAATAACTTTCTTATCCTTTGGAATTCCAAGTTTCTCTTTAATCTTTGCTGCCTGCTCTTCTCTGTCAGGTGCATACATTGGGTCATTAGCAGGATATCCGTATTCCAAAATCTTTTCTTTTTCAAATCTGAAACAGCTCTGGAATCTTTCTGTTGAGAAAGGATTGTCGGATAACAAATAATCCCATGCTCTTGTCTGTTTAAATACAATATCCTTGTATCTTGGGTTCGCTGAATGTACATCATCCATATCAAATACAAGTCTCTTAAGTGGTGTTCCATGCCATGTAGCTAACATAACTGTTTCTTCACGTCTCGGAATACTAAGAGGCTGTCTCATATTGTTAACCCAATATTTGCTTCTATTCATATAGTAATAGTATTTCAAGCTGAAACGCTTACATGTTTTATGTTTTCCCGGTATTTCAACACCTTTTCTGTCAACAACCCATATGCATTTATACTTGTCTCCATAAGCTTCCTGCAAATATTTATATACATATTTAGGCTGTCCTGAACAGTTTCTTCCCATAAAGCTTTCAAAAACCACCCAGTTTTCTTTTAATTTCATCTTGTTAAATACATAAAGAGTAATAGTCTTATTTCTTACTCTAGGGTTCTTTATCATTTTTACGATTTTTCTGTTGAAAAGAACACGCATAGCTTTCTTTTTCATCTTAGCAAAATCGTTATGTTTCATTGATTTAACCATTGCCTTTTCAGCATGTGTAAAATCATCTTTTAATACTTTGTTATTAATATCTTTTGCAAGAGTTGCTAATTCCGTAAAGAATTCATTTCTCCATCTGTCATCTTCTGACCAACGCATTTTCATAATGTATTCTTTAACAACAAACTTTGCAAGAATATAATATAAATGGTTTATAATTCTCTCATTTGTTCCTGCTGCCTTAATTGCATTCTTGTATGCAACAAAATAATCCGGCATTGTTTCCTCTCTGGTAAACTGTGAAATTGCAGGATTCTTAGCCTTATCATTATGATGGCGCTTAACATATACTGATTCTTCGTTGCTTTTAATATTCTTAGCGTTATTTAAAAGCTGAACTAAAACTTTTGTATCTGAAAAATATGTCTGTTTTTCATTAAATCTAATATTATTGTCTGTAAATAATGACTTCTTATAAATAGCTGATAAAACAGTAATCTTGTCTAATTTACGATATTTTTCAAGCATATTCGCGTAAGGTTCATTAAAGTCATAAATTACTTTTTTATCATCTGCGCTATTATCATTATTGTCGTCATCACCCTGGCTGTCATTAAATGCCTGTTTCTGGAACCATGTATGTTTCATTCTTCCATAAGCCATATCTGTATCTTCATCCATTACGTCCAATAATAACTTAATAGAATCGCCATACAGGTAATCGTCATTATCAAGGAAATAGACATACTCTCCTGTTGCCTTATCAAGACCAAGGTTTCTTGCACTGCTGACACCATGTTTATCTTCAAGATAAAACACCTTTAAGTTAATCTTATCCTTGAACTCTTCTATTAAAGGTTCGATATTATCCTCTGTGTGGTCAACTACAAGAATAGTTTCGTAATCCTTAAATTGCTGTTCGGCAATACTTTCCAAACAATCTTTTAAATATAATGTATCTTTCTTATGAGTTACTATAATGCTAACCATTACTTATCTCCCTTAGCAGCCATATCTTTGTGGTTTAAATCTGTCTTAATCTGTGTTGTTGAAATTCCTTCTGTTCTTGGAAGATATACAACTTCACAGTAATCCTTTAAGAAGTCGAACTTTCCTTCCCAGTCATTTCCCATTACAAATGTGTCAATCTTATAATCCTGAACATCACTAATCTTCTGCTCCCAGTTTTCTTCAGGAATAACAAGGTCTACATATCTGATTGCTTCAAGAACCTGCTTTCTTTGTTCATATGTGAAATAACATTTCTTCTGTTTTGAATTCCAGTTAAACTCATCTGTTGAAAGAACAACTACAAGATAATCTCCAAGTTCCTTTGCTCTTCTTAGCAAATTAATATGTCCATAGTGAAGCATATCAAATGTACCATAAGTAATAACTCTCTTCATAATTTATACCATCCTTAGAATTCTAAGGTGTCACTTTTAAGTGACCTTTATCCTTTCCTTATTTTATATAATTATTTTTTACATAATCGCATTTTCAAATTCTTCCACAGCTTCTCTGTTATACTGTTTTGGATCAAAATTACATTTCGGAACTTTTCCTTCTGAAAAAGCCCTTAACCCCCCCAGTATACTTTCTTCTGAAGAATTAATCAAATATTGTCCGTTTTCCATCAGACTATCCTTAACTGATGAAAAATCTGAAACTATTATAGGAAGCCCTACAATACGCGCTTCTAATAATACCATAGGTTGTCCTTCATATATAGATGGAAGTATAAAACATTTACAGTTTTTCATTAAAGTAAATGGATTTATAAGATTTCCCGTAAGAATAACCTTGTCCTTAAGATTAAGTCTTGCAATCTCGCCCTCAACCTGTTCCCTTAAAGGACCTTCACCTATAATATAAAGCTTGCTGTTAGGATATTCCTTAACATATTCTCCAAATGCCCTGACAAGATTTCCATGATTCTTCTCTGTAGACAATCTTCCCATTGTTACAAAGCTTGTTTCATTACTTGCCGGTAATGAAAAGTTTTCATAAGTACAATCGTTATCTAAGCTGTCCAAAACTCTCATATAGTTAATAGTATTCTTTGCATATGAGAACTTACCTTCAATCTCCGGTCTTGAAAGATTCTTCTCGTTAACTTCCATAACTGAATGACTGCAGGAAACTAATCTGTCCCATCTTGGATACAAGTTAAAGATTATGCTCATCTTTCTCCTTAACGGTTTCTTATGACCTAACTTTCTGTTGGCATCTGCAATCAAATCATTATGCTGCCATATTGCCGTTTTTTTATTTTTTATCTTTGGCAATATTAATGCAAGAATTGGTGAGTAACCACAAAACTCTACAACTGAATCAAAGTTGCAATCCCCTACCAGTCTTCTCGCTTCTCTTTCAAAATACTTTTCAGGCAACATTTTTTCGTACGAACCTTTACAGTTAAAGGCCATACTAAAATACATCTTGGACAACTCTTCTTTTGTTGCCACATTGCCTCCTGTTCTTACAAGTACTCTTACATTCTTATTAATCTGGTTTATTCTTAAAATCTGATCCTCTGCTATAGGCTCATAAAGATAAGCCGTAACGTCAAATCTGTCATAATTCAAATTATTTAAAAGACTTAAAAATGAATGGGTTATTCCATTCTGAAGTGCCCTTCCCAGCGAAATAAATATTTTCTTCTTATTCTGAAGCGGTCTTACCACTTTAATATGATTATATTCATTCTTAAAAATTGCATTTACAATTCTCTCTGATACATGGCCGTCATCATTCGGACAAAACTGCTCTTTGGCATTTCTGTAATTGTCTGCCCAATCTTTTACTGCTTCGTAAGGATTTGCAAGCATTTCACTTAGCTTGTCTAAACTGTCAGTTGCAGGTCCCGGAAGTTTTTCAGGTTCCATGTACAATCCTCTTGTATCTTTATATTCCTCTAAATCAGGAATATAAAACATTATAGGTCTGTCTGTTACAAGGAAATCAAAAAATATACTTGAATAATCTGACACAAGCACATCTGTAGCACTTAAAACTTCATTAGTATCAAGTCTTGGACTTACAAGACAACCTTTTAATTTCTCATCATCCTTAATCTTATCAAAAACAGCCTGATGTGGTTTTATTAAAACCTGCCATTCATTAGTATCTATTACTTCACAAACCTTGTTATAAAGCTTTTCATATTCTTCTCCATCTGCCTGTGGATTGGAAAAGCTGTTGCCCTTCCATGTTGGGGCATACATTATAATCTTCTTATTTTCATCTACATTAACACCTGAATATCTAAGGCTCTTTATCACTTCATTTCTGTCTGCGTTAAAAATAGTATCTGTTCTTGCCTGTCCGGTTTCAATAATCTTACCTTCATATATTCCTTTAAGCTTATAAGCTTCCGTATACATCTTTGTATGATGTTCATTAGGTGAAAGCAAATAATTAGCCTGCAAGAAATTTCTTTCCGTATTGGCAGATTCAATATTTCCGTTAGGCATATCATATCCCATAAGCTTAAGCGGTATTCCATGCCATGTATTAATATAATCCTGTTCAGGCTTTCTAATAAAGCATGGTGGAAAAGTGCTATTATTTATAAGAACTCCTGCGCTGGCAAGCATTTTGTAATACTCGTCACTTTTGAATTTTACAAACTTAACGTAATCGCATTTCTCATACTTTTTAAAATTTGCTGCCCACTGTTTCTCATCGTCATAAACCCAGACATGCTTAGTTGATGTAAGGACTATACTCTTAGTTAACTGATCAAATATTGCCTTAGGTCCACAAGTCATTCCTTTTCCATAAAATGATTCATATAAAATTATGTTTCTGTCCACATCTAATTTTTCATAATATTTTGGATAAGGATTAGGCAAAAGAACCTTCGCACCAATTCTTGCTATTTTATTCTTTTTTAATTTCTGTTTTAATGTTGAAGCATTCATACAACTCTCCATTATTTAATAAATGTTTCTGCTACTCTCTTACAGCAATTGCCGTCTTTATAATAATTAATCTTATCATTTACTGACTCTCTTGCTTCCTTATACAAGTCATTGCCTGAAACGATATTTTCAATAAATTCTTCTATATCTGAAAGGTTCCTAATTTCAGGCCCCGGCATATATTCCTTAGGGTTGTCAAAAATAAACCCTCTTTTGTTCTTATATTTTTCCATATCTTCCACTGCAAAACCTATCGGTCTGTTAAGAAGCATATAATCAAAATATACTGATGAATAATCTGTTATTAACCCATCTGCATTTCTTAATAAAGTATACACAGTCATGTCTGACCTGTTAAGCTCATCCTGAGTAATAAACTTAATGTGGGATAATTCTATTCCCTGTGTATCTGCTGTCTGAAGTGGGTGAAGCTTTACAATCATCTTAATGTTATTATCCATAAGATAAGTATTTAAACTGTTAAGTTCATCTTTATTTAGTATGGAAATAATAAAACCTTCATCATATTCTCTGTATGTTGGAAGCCAAAGTATAAGCTTACCTGCGCCTCCTTTTATATAGTCATCCTTAATTCTGTCTTTTTTGAACATTTCATCATTACGGGGATTTCCCATAACTTCAACCCGGTTCTCTGTACATCCGAAAATATCAGCCATTATCGGCTTATACATAGGCGCACTTGTAAGAACCTTTGAAAAAAAGTCATAGTCAATGTTCTCACACCCCTTCTCAAGATGACCGATTCGTTTAAGAGGTGTGCCGTGCCAAAGATTTATAACCGTCTGCTTTTTTGACGGCTTTATTGGATACTTTCCAAAACAATAAAAAGCATATTTAGCTTTCATAAACCATTTAATGCCCTGCTTATTATTAATGAAAGTAACATTCTTTGGAGCTCTTTTCACATACTGTTCCCAGTCATTTATGCTAACTACTATTTTAAATTGTTCATTATAATTATTTTCTATAAGATAATCGTAAAAAGCTTTTACATTATCTCTAAATCCCAGATTTGAATAGAAGAAGATAAGCTTCTCATCCTTCTTCTTTATTCTATTTATTATGGTAAGAGGTTTAAAAAACACTCTCAAAATTGCCTTTTTCATTGTACAATCCTTTTAGATTTTTATTTTCTAAGTGCCTTGGAATATATTGATTTTCTTAGTCCGTTAGGAATTATACTTACAACTATACGCACAAATATTCCTTTCAAAAACGCACCAAAAGATATAAAACCAATCTTTCTTAAATGGTTATTAAATCTGAATATGCACTTAATATAGCCTAATCCGCCACGTCTCTTGTACATATCCTGACCTGCCCTCATGTACAAAAGATTCTCCTGAACATTATATCCCTTATGTCCTTTCATTAGCATTGAAACCCAAAGATTATAATCTTCAAAAAATCTATAATCATCATAAAATCCTGAATCCTCAACTGCTGACTTTCTATACATAACAGCCGGATGGTTAAACGGTGTTCTCTTTTTTGCAAAAGCCACTATATCCTTATGACTTTCAGGCACCTGTCTTGTAAGTGTTGTGTTAGACACATCGCCGTCAAACTCTATTAAATTAGAGCTTACAATGTCTGCGTCATGTTCCTTCATTGCCTTTAACTGCTTTTCCATTCGGTCATTTCTACTTATGTCATCGCTGTCCATTCTGGCAATTATCTGGTTTTTGCACTGTAATATTCCATTGTTAAGAGCTATGGCAAGCCCTTTGTTTTCTGTCATTCTATAAATATTGAATAAGCCCGGATTAGCTGTTACAACCTCTGTAATAACATTATCCAGGCCTTCATTTAAAGGACCGTCACAGACAATAACAAAATCATTAGTCTTTACTGTCTGATTAAGTATACTTTCTATGGCTGCCCTGAAATATTCAGGTTTTTCCTTATGATAAACTGACATCAACACTGAATAATTTTCTGTCATTCTACTTCACCTTTTTCTTAATACTTGCGGTTTTCTGCTCCTTCTCAACACCTTCAGTGTTCTCTTTAAGGAACATAATCTTAAATGTCATCAAAATCAACTGTATATCTGTCCACACTTTATAATGCTGTATATAGTACAAATCTAACTTCAACTTATCGTAAGGAGTTGTATTATATTTTCCATATACCTGAGCGTACCCTGTCAATCCTGCCTTAACCTTTAATCGGAATCTGAATTCAGGAATTTCTTCTTCATACTGTGCTGCAATCTCAGGTCTTTCAGGTCTTGGACCTACAACTGACATCTGTCCCATAAGAATGTTAAATACCTGTGGCAACTCATCTAAATGAGTAGCTCTTAAAATTTTACCAATCTTAGTAATTCTGTCATCATCCTTAGCTGCAAGTCGTGCACCATCTGTTTCACTGTCCACTTTCATACTTCTAAACTTTAGAATCTTAAACGTCTTTCCATTCTGTGTAAGTCTTTCCTGTGTATAAAAAATAGGTCCTCTGTCCCAAATCATATCTGCAATTGCTACTATTAATGTAACAATCACTGTTGGAATACATAGGATAAGAGAAATAATAATATCAATAACTCTCTTAATAAACGCTTCTTCCCATTTTAAACCTCTAACTCTTGTTACAAGAAGAGGTGAGTCAAACATAGTGTTCTGTCCTGCTCCAATCAGAATAATATCTGAAAGTTTAGGTGTAACATATGCTCTCTTATCATACATATAGCAGTATTTCACAATGTTATTTCTCTTTCCACTTGGTATGTCACAAACCAAAACTGCCTGATGCTTTCTAATTAACTTTCTAACTTTATCAACAGGTTCATCACAATGAACTGCTTCTGTTATCATATACTTGTCCTGACGTGTCTTAATCTTCTTAACAAGATTATCAGGATCTCTGTCACTATAGATAAGTAACATATCCCTTGGCGGATAAAGCCATCTGTATACATTTATTGCCAAACCACACCAAATAAGACAGCACAAAATATTATCGAAACTCATTCCGATAATTGCTGCCGGACTAACCATCTTAAGTGATAACAACGAAATCTGTAAATAAATAATAAAGTTTGTAAATAATAATGCAAGTATCTGTGAAAAAACTAAATTCGAATACTGCAAACTTCCCAACTTAAATGCTCCGTATACATTACAAAATATTGTAAACATTAATCCATATACAAAAAGCATTACAATATGGCCCTTAAAGAAGAACTCTCTTGTCATTCCCTGACTATAATGGGTATTCCAAAAATACCAGAATATATAAGTCTGTGCTACAATTACTATTGCTAATAATAATAGCACGATTATTCTTCTAAACGCTCTAGATTCTCTCATATCGTCTCCTACTTACTTATAGGCTTAATCTCATAATTATTTTGATTTAGGCAAACCGTCCTTAGCCTAGAATTTAACACAATTTTACCAAAGCCACTAATATTTGTCAATTAATGCTACTTTTTAGCCTTATTTAGCCTATTCAAATTGTCCAAATTTCACAATTTAATCACACTTTTAATACTATTATAATACCTTGTATACTTTGTTTTTTCATAATTATGTAGTATACTTACTGTAAGTATGCATATTTAGTATATGTATATAAAATAATTTTACACGAATTTAAAATCAAAATTACAAGGAGGTACTTATGAGTAGAAAAATGATGTCCGATTTAGATAACAAAACCGGTTATTACGGATACTCTTCTGAATCGGGAAATGTTTCCGGAAAGAATAAAAAGAAAAAGGAAAATAAAGGTGGCTCTGTTTTAGGCGTCATCTTAGCATTAATACAGCTTGTTTTGTCAGGGCTTCTTGTTTATCAGGTAGTTTCTGCCAATATTTTAAGCACAACTTATCTTGCTGTTTTAGTTATTGTATTGGTTGTTCTTTTTGCAATTGCCCTTTTAACACAGAAGGGTGGCCGTACAGCCCGTACTTCAGGTAAAATATTGTCCGTTATAATTTCAATAATACTTGGCATACTTTTATTTTACATGGGACAATTTTTAGGATTCCTTAATAACTACAGCGACGGTAAAAAAGTTTCTGAGGAACCTTTCGTTGTTTTCGTATCAGCCAGTGATGAATTTGGTACATACAATCCGAAGGAAAACTACCGTTCAGATACAAATATTCTTGCTGTTGTAAATCCTAAAACTTCTACAGTACTTATGATTTCAACACCAAGAGATTACTACGTACCAATTATTGCAAAGAGCGTTGCACCTGATTCATACGACAAACTTACTCACGCCGGAAAATACGGAACAGGTATTGCCTACGATCAGAATGGTTCTGAACTTACTTCAAGTGGTTGGAACTGGGCTCAGGAAGTAACATGGGGCGTTGGTAACACTGCAATTATGGATACATTAAAAACACTTTACAATATACCTGTTTCAAGCAAGAACTATCATTATGTACAGCTTAACTTTACAGGTTTTGCCAAACTTGTAGATGCTCTTGGTGGCATTACAGTAGATGTTGACAAGTCATTTAGCACAAAAACATACGCTTCATATGATGAAGACAACGGTGAACGTAAAACATACAAGTACAAAAAGGGTAAACAGGAAATGAATGGTAACGAAGCACTTACATTTGTTCGTGAAAGACATTCATTCGGCGATGGTGACTTACAGCGTAACCGTAATCAGGTTAAAGTATTAAAAGCATTATCATCAAAAGTACTTTCAACATCAATGATTACAAACACAGACTCAATCCTTAGTGCTGTTGGAGAAAGCTTTAAAACAGACATGAACATTGGCTCCCTTGTAAAACTCCAGACACAGCTTATGGGCAAAAGTGAGTTTTCAAAAACAGGATGGCAAATCGTATCCTACAGCGTAACAGGACAGAGTGCATCACAGAAATTAACATGGAACGGTCTGTTTAAATCAGTAATGCTCCAGGATGAACAATCTGAAAGCAACGCAACTGAATTGATGAAACTTGCTTTAGATGGCACAGATTACACAACCCTTGAAAACAAGGTTAAAGAATATCAGGCTTCAGATAATAAATAATTTATTTATGGATTGTTGCAAACACTACTAAAATCTCGCAAAAAGTTATACCTCAAACACGTTGATTTTATCATTTTGCTCCGCCGCTTATTGTATGTCGAAAAGTGAAACTCGCCTACGGCTCAAACAGTCACTTTTACGACATACTCTATGCTCGCAAAATTTCAAAAATCTGCCTATTGTTTGCTTGCATAACTTTTTGCGAGATTTTCAAAAATTGTTTGCAATCAATCCGAATAAATTATCTTGTGTCTTACTTAGTGATATAACATATGTAAAAGAGAGGTATTAAAATGAAAAAAATAGTATTAACCGGTGGTGGAACTGCCGGCCACGTAACACCAAACATTGCTTTAGTTCCTAAACTTAAAGAATCCGGTTTTGAAATTAAATATATTGGTACATACAACGGAATGGAGAAACAACTTGTTGAAGATGCCGGTCTTGACTATATCGGTATTTCTTCAGGTAAGCTTCGCCGTTATTTTAGCTGGAAGAATTTTTCTGATCCTTTCCGTGTTTTAAAAGGATATTTTGAAGCTAAGAAGTTTATGAAGAAATATAAGCCTGATGTTGTTTTTTCAAAGGGTGGTTTCGTAACTGTACCTGTTGTTTATGCAGCAAGTAAGTATAAGATTCCTGTTATTATCCACGAATCAGATATGACTCCGGGACTTGCTAATAAGCTTGCAATTAAGAAGTCTACAAAGGTATGTCATAACTTCCCTGAAACTGCTGCATATCTTGGTTCTAAGGCAGTACATACAGGTTCACCTATCCGTAAGGAATTATTTGAAGGTAATAAGATTACAGCACTTGATATGTGTGGTTTCTCTGCTAACAAACCTGTAATTATGGTAACAGGCGGAAGTCTTGGTGCTGAAAATGTTAATAAGCTTGTAAGAAAGGCTTTACCTGAATTGTTAAAGAACTTCCAGGTTGCTCATCTATGCGGCAAGGGCAAGGTTGACGAAAGCCTTAAAGATATGGAAGGTTATGCTCAGTTTGAATATATCAGCGACGAAATGAAAGATTTCTTTGCTATGGCTGATTTGATTATTTCAAGAGCCGGTGCAAACTCAATCTGTGAAATTGCTGCATTAAATAAACCTAACATTCTTATTCCATTATCTGCAAGAGCAAGCCGTGGCGACCAGATACTTAATGCTAAGTCCTACAAGAAACAGGGCTTTAGTGAAGTTATAGATGAAGACACAGCTACTGCTGAGGACTTGGTTAACACAGTAAACTCAGTTTATGAGAATCGCAGTAAATACATTGACGCAATGAAAAAATCTGCCGGAACAGGCGGAGTTGATATGATTGTTGATTTGATTAATAGTCTTGTGAAATAATTAGATATACAAAAATTTCATATTATATAAAAGAAGACTGTTTATATGACATTCTATCTTAATCTATTAAAACAGCATATAGACTGGTTATCAATATTTCAACAAAGAAACGGAACTATATCAAAAATTTTGACATAGTTCCGTTTCTTTACCACATATTTATTTTTAATACCGAATAGTTTTCTAAATTTTCAAACCATTCCTATAAAATCTTCTGAACCTTTTCTGCGATAGCATTAAGTTTATCAACATCCTGAGTTCCCGGTGTCCACTTAATATTAGCATCATCCTTGCTATATCTTGGAATAACATGAATATGAAGATGGAAAACAGACTGACCTGCTATTTCTCCATTGTTCTGCAAAATATTAACACCTTCACAACCTGTTGCTTCCTTAAGTGCAGTTGCAACCTTCTTAGCTACGATGTGAGCGTGAGCCAAAAGTTCATCGTCAATCTCAAAAACATTAGCTGCATGACTCTTAGGAATAACCAATGCATGACCTACTGTTGCAGGGCCTGCATCAAAAATAACCTTAACCTTATCATCTTCAAACAAAGTAATTGAAGGAATTTCACCTCCAGCAATTTTACAAAAAATACAATCGCTCATAAAACTTACCTCCTAAATCCAATTCTTTTTATTAGATAATAGCAAATTCATATTTTGTATTTACCATCGTTGAACAGAACTTTATACCGCAAACACGTTGATTTTATTATTTTGCTCCGCCGTTTATTGTAAGTCCAAAAATCAAAACTCGCCTACGGCTCAGACAGTTGATTTTTGGCTTACACTATGCTCGCAAAATTTCAAAAATCTGCCTATTGTTTGCTTGCATAAATTTCTGCTCCCCGATGGATAAAATATTGATATGTTAGCTTTTCAGCTATCCATAAAAATTGTAATTTGCTATTATCCTTATAAATGTAGCGGTTTGTTTCCAGGTCTATATATTGCTAATGCAATAACAACTCCTGTAACTGCTCCGCCCAGATGTGCCATCCAATCTACGCCTTCCTGCATGTTGCCGAAGACCATTAGTATAAATAACAAGATTAGTCGTGGTGCAGATACCTGTCCCAGTTGTTTTCTGCTTTTGAATATCATTACCAGTAGAACTCCGAAGATGCCAAAAATTGCTCCTGAAGCTCCGGCACTTATAGAGTACTCTCCTGTTATCATTTCGATTCCTGATGAGATTATGCCTCCGGCTATGCCACATATAAAGTATGTTATAAGGTATTTTACTCTTCCGAAGTTTTCTTCTATCTGATATCCAAGGATATAAAGCATTACCATGTTGTTTATCAGGTGTTCTGCTCCAAAATGCATAAACATACTTGTTAGTATTCTGTACCATTGTCCGTTTTCGAAAATATCCGGTGCATATGATGCTCCATGAGCATACATATACTCACCACTTTCCGTTGACCCAAAAAATTCCATCACTAGAAAGACTACCACATTTATTGCAACAAGCACTGCTGTTACATATGGGATTTTCCTCTGCTCCGGTTCGTTCATATATGAATTATTGTAGTTATTTATCTGTCCGTTATTATCGTAACTGTTCATATATTTCCTTTCATTATAGGATTTTCCTATTGATTAAAATAATTACTGTTTGGCATTCTTTCTATATTTAATATTACTATTCATAATCCATTTGCATAATGCATCAGGCCATTTTGTTCCACATATGAATGTGACTACTATTCCAATTGCAACAATAAATAACCACCATTTGTTAGGATACTTGTAAGGCAAATATTTGTACAAACTGCTTGCCATATAAATATAGATAAAAACATAGTGGAATACATATACACTTAAGCTTCTCTGACCTATCTTTGATAAAATAAATCTTCTTTTCGGCATAATGCTTAGGAACATAAATACTATAAAGAATGAAATAACATACACTCCTAATCTAATTAGCGGACCATATGCCATTCCATATTCCAAACGGTAATATCCACTTCTTCCTGTTAACAAAAATCTTAGCCAAAAGATTTTGTCAATTCCTACATAACATATTACAAAATAAGTAATCAACGAAATAATTGCCATTACTTTTATTTTTTTATTTTCCAACCATTTCGTTATGTCTTCTATTGAAATAACATATCCTAAATAGAAAAATGGATAAAAATTAACAATTCTCAACCAACAGAAAATATCTGTATTTTCAACTGTATAGCCTAAAATCATTGCAATAACTACAGATAATACAAACCCATAAACCGGTTTAAAGCGTTTTGTATAAAATGTTATTATATACATAAAAAACATTGCCAATGCGAACCATGCAACTCCCGATTCAACAAACCAATTTATAGAAGTATATTTCCCGTAAATTATCATTTGTACAATCCAATTTACTATTTTAATAAATATGTAAATTAATATGTAAGGTGCAACTTTGTCGATTCTTCTGTCTTCTACTGTTTTCTTTGAAAACAAACCTGCTATAAGGAAGAATGCCGGCATATGAAATGTGTATACATAAAAAAACAGTGAATTAGCTACTGGGTTTCCTAAATAATTTTCAAAAAAATGGCATATAACTACAAGTGTAATCAGAATCCATCTTGCGTTATCCCATTTTGCTATTCTACCCGCTCCTTTTTTTTGTTCCATCTTACTTATCCTTCTCTTTTAAATCTTCTGTTCGTTCACTAATTATGTAACGTGGTCTGTGTTTTACTTCCATATATATCTTTCCAATATATTCTCCAAGAACACCCATACATATTAACTGAACACCGCTAACAAAACATATAACAGCTATTGTACTTGTCCATCCTGTTACTGTTGTGCCAACGAATTTCTGTATAATAGAAACTATAATAAAAATGAAACTTACCAATGCCACAATAAAGCCAAAGCTTGTAATCATTCGTATTGGTTTAATGCTTAAACTTGTAATTCCATCAAATGCAAGTGCCAGCATCTTCTTTAACGGATAATGACTTTCCCCTGCAATTCTTTCATTTCTTTCATAATATACGCTTGTGCTCTTAAAACCTACAAGTGGAAACATTCCTCTAAGGAAAAGATTAACTTCCTTAAAATTAGCAAACTCATTAAGAACTCTACTACTAACAAGTCTGTAATCTGCATGGTTAAACACAACCTCTGCTCCCATTATATTTAAAACTTTATAGAAGCCTTCAGCAGTGGCTCTTTTAAAGAAAGTATCTGTATCTCTCTTAGAACGCACACCATACACGATTTCGCTTCCTTCTAAATATTCATCAACCATTTCATTCATGGCATTAATATCATCCTGACCGTCACAGTCAATAGATATAGTAATGTCACACTTGTCTTTTGCTTCCATCAAACCTGCAAGAACTGCATTCTGATGTCCTCTGTTTCTACTCTGTGTAATTCCGATGAAATGTTCATCTTCTAATGCCAGCTTCTTAATAATCTCCCATGTTGAATCCTTACTGCCGTCATTAACAAACATTACTCTACTTGAATCACTGATCTTTTCTTTTGAAATTAATTCCTTAAGTTTGTTTAAAAATAAGTCTTTTGTAATAGGTAAAACCTCTTCTTCATTATAACAAGGTATAACTATGTATAATATTGGTTTCATATTGTCCCTCCTCTTCATACCTGTTCATTATAACATTTTATTTGTTTCTTGCAATTATCTGCAGTAAATTATTGATTTTCCCCGATTTTTAAGGAAATAGTTACAACTTTTATTTTTTGTGTTATACTTGTCGAAGTTAAATTAAGTAGAGGAGATTTTTAATGGAAACTATTAAACAACTTTTTATTAAATATAAAGAAATTATTATGTACCTTATTATGGGTGGTGGAACCACTGTTGTTAACTGGGTAGTTTACAGTCTTATGGTTATGTTTTGCCATCCGGGCAACAATTTAACAGGGCCCCTTCATATTTCGGCAAGCACTATTGATGTTTTTGTTGCCAATGTGGTTTCATGGGTTTTAGCTGTAACTTTTGCTTACATAACAAACAAGCTTTTCGTATTTGAAAGTTATTCATGGAATCCTAAGTTTGTTCTTAAGGAATTAAGCTTATTCTTGTCTGCGAGAATCGCAACAGGTTTAATCGAAATCTTCGGTGTTCCTTTCCTTGTAAGCCACGGATTTAATCAGGCAATCTTCGGATTGGAAGGTAGCGTGTGCAAGATTACAATGTCATTCCTTGTTGTATTACTTAACTATGTATTCAGCAAGCTTGTTATTTTCAAAAAAGATAAAACAGAAGCTTAATATTAATACTAAGTCCGTCGGTGCGTTGCATAATCGTTTTCCGGTGGATTTTTTTTGCAATTTTTTGTTTTTCAATATACAATTTCTTTACAAAATTTACTTAATTTTTTACTGTTTGGAACTATCAGCAACAAAGTTTATGTTGCTTTTTTTCGAATAATACAATAGAATTGTTATTTGAGAATGAAAATATTAAAATGAGGTGAAAAAAAATGAGCAAAAATTCGGTAACAAAAAAATTAATTACAACTCTTGCTTTGCTGACATGTCTATGTGGCATTGGTACATTAAGCGTACATGCAGCTCCAAAAGCTGTATCTTTTAACAACAATAGTAAAAAGATAACAATGTTTGCTACACAGCGCAAGCAGCTTAAAGTCAAGTTATCAGGCAAGTACAAAAAGAGCGATGTAGTTTATTCTTCATCAAACAAAAAGGTAGCCACTGTAAATAAGAAAGGGGTTGTCAAGGCTCTTAAAAAAGGTAACATTACAGTATATGCCCAGATTAAAGGTACTTCAAAAAAGGCTAAATGCAAGGTTAAAGTTTTTAGAAATGTAAAATCAATCAAAGTTGTTGGCAGGAAGAAACATTATTACATAGGTCAGCAGTATCAGTTAAATTACAAGACTACACCTAAGAAAACATTGGAAGAAATAACTTGGAACAGTTCTAACGATGATGTTGCCACAATATCTGAAGATGGTTTACTTACAATAAAGAAAAAAGGTAAAGTCAAAATCACTGTTTACTCCAAAGAAACAAAGGTTAAAAAGACTTATAAAATTAAAACTGAGGAAGCTCCACAGATTAGTTTTAAGAATGGCAACAAAGCAACAGTTAAATACGGAAACAATTATCAGATTGTTCTTCAGTACACAAATCGCGACATTGAAAAAATACAGTATAGATCTGAAGATGAATCTATAGCAACAGTTGATGCCAATGGTCTTGTAACAACAAAGAGACCGGGTGAAGTTTACATTACTGCAACTCCTTCAAAAAGGAAAGAAACATTAAGAATGCTCTTAGTTGTAGAAAATAAAACAGGCTTCTTTGAAAATTCATTATTATATGACAACATTGATACTAGCGGATGTAACAAGCTTATGATTGTTGCCCATCCTGATGACGAAACATTATGGGGCGGTGCTCATTTAAAATCAGGTAACTGGTTTGTTGTGTGTCTTACAAATCATTTCACAGATGTTAGAAAGAATGAATTTAAGTCTGTAATGGAAAAAGCAGGCATTAAAGGAATTATTTTAGATTATCCTGACCTTGTTAGAGATGCTAATAAGAAATGGGTTAAATATGATTGGGATTCTGTAAAGGACGGTGTTGCTGCTGATGTAACTAAACTTATTAAGAGTAAGAATTGGGATTTGATTGCAACACATAGTCCTGCCGGAGAAACAGGTCATATCCATCACAAAAACACAGACCAGGCTGTAACAAACGCATGTAGAAGCACTGGTAATTATGATAAATTATGGTACTTTGGCAAATGCTACTGGACAATACCTTCCGGTCTTAAGAGGATCACAGATGAAGAATTAACATTCAAGCAGTCTTTAGTTGACTTATACAAGAATGAAACAAAACCTATCAATACATATTGGGCTCAGATGATTCCTTATGAAAACTGGGTTAAGGCAACAGATTATGTTGCAGGAAAATAATAAATAAATTATAAGAAATTCTTAATTAGCAGAGCTGCATTGGCAAACGTCAATGCAGCTCTGTTTTTGTGCTAAATATGTTGGCTCCACGAAACCAATCCAAATTCTAAAATATATTATACGCAACCACTTTCTATTTTGCCGAATATATAACCCACTGTTGGTTTTTATCTCCGGTATACTGTTCAATTGAAAGTTTCTTTTTCTTCTTGTCATATGTTAATGCCAGATTGTATTCATCATATATTTCATAAGTATTGTCTTTTACCTTTTTAACAATCCAACGCTGGAATATTGAACGGTCTGTTGCACTTAGTCCTACTGAAGTTCCAGGATCAATTTTGCCTTCCAGTATTCCAAGTGATTGTTCAGATATTTCGTTGCTGTTCTTACCACAAAGACTTATAAGTGAACAGTCAACTACAAACTTATCTGAATATTTTTTATCATTACCTATTAATCCTGCCAGTGTTACTGATGAATCATTTGCAGGTATTATAGTATAATATCCATCATCCAAGTCATCAACCTGATGGCTCATATATGACTCATATCTTTCCTTATCGCCATTTAGCTTTATTGTTTCATTTACAACTTTATTATTTGAAATGCCTATTACTATTACAACTAAAGCAATGACAACCACAGGAATAATTGTTCCTCTCTTTTCTTTAGCCTCTTTTTCGCCAAGGCTTATGTTGCATACTCTTCTAAGCAATAACTGATAGCCTCTAAGCATATATGGAATCATAAGATAAGCATAAATTATTGTATACTGACCTTTTGCTTCCCAAACAAGATGGAATAAGAATCCTCCTATAAATGTAATTGCAAAAATCAACTTATAAGCATCCAGTTTTCGGAAATCGAATATTAAGAATAATATTATTCCAAGCCACAAAAATACAATAAAATAATTACATATTGTAGTAACTGCACGATTGGCTGAATGTCCATCCACCATTAGATTCTTCACCGAATCTGTCCATGTTGGATTAGAAAGTCGTCCTCTATCCAAGTTTGTTATATAAAAACATTCAAATGTTCCTTCACTCCATTGAGATGCTGTTTTTTTGCTAAAGAATGACAATGTGTACTCTTTATCTTTTTTTAATTCGCCTACTCTTTCAGAGATATTTTGAGAAATGGCTTCTTTTGTTTTTGGAATATCATATTCATTGTCTGCAAAAACCTTAGCATTATACCCGTTCCACCATCCCGGAGCCTTGTAACTTTCCTGCAATCCCATAGCTACCCAAGCTGTATTTGGAGTTCCCTCATCTACTTTCTTTCCTGTAAGATGATAAATAGTTGACGAAATTGAAGTAACTACAACAACATAAAAAACAATTCCCCACACTAAAGAGATTACTGATTTCAAACTCTTTTTTACTATTGCATCAAATAATAATAACAGACAAGCTGCAACAATCATAATCAGATAGTTTGACTTAAATCCATATCCTATTGAAAGAAGTGAAATACCTACAAGTCCGTTAACAATATTTCTCTTTTTGAAATATTTAATCAAAAGGAATATTCCTGCAACTGAAGCCGCAAGTCCATATAATGTTCCATAAACAAATGTTACATAACAATTCAACTGGAAGAATCCCAAAAGTAAAATATATGAATAACGTGCCAGTTTCTTATCATTAAATAAAAGGTAAATGGTTTTGCTTAAAAAGAATGAACTTAATATAAGAATCGGTATGTTTAAATATTGGAAAACCATCTGATTATCTGTGCCAAACATTTTCAATCCAAGTGCCACAAACAAAACAAAACCGTTCTGATTAGGAAATCTATAGCAATATGCTCCTTTATCCCACATATCAGGTACATTGTTAAGCAAGTCATTGGCTGCGTTCAAAATAAGTTCCTGGTCGTCCATTGCCGGAATGCCTGTTTTGTACACAAACATAATCATTAAAATCGTATAAGCTACCGTTACTATTCCAAGGAAAATATAATTTGGAGTAACTATTGAAATAGAATACTTCTGCAGAATAATCTTTACGATTATGGCAATTAAAATTGGAATCAGCACTATAAGGACTGTACTCCAAAATGGTTTTTCAATAAAAAAAGATGATTCACAAAAATCTAAAAACGTTGATCCAAAAAAGCTCTGTAAGAAAATAAATCCTAAGAATAACATAGAAATAATTACGATTATATATTTAATAAATATTTGCAAAACATCTGTTGCCTTGTTTAATATGGCATTTTTGTAAATTGATGTAGTTTTATCTTTCATCTTTCTCCCTCTCGTAAAAATATTTACAAAAAGTATAGTCGGTATTACCAACTATACTTTCTTCTGGCTTTTTAATTTCTGTCTTATGCATTTAAATGCTGCATCTTCTCCCTCATTGGCAGTTATAATAAGTAGCTTTTCAATTTCATCACTGGTTTTTGGATGAATAATTCTACTTGATTTTCTTCTGACAAAATATTCTAACGGATCAGTCTGTTTGTATTTGTCACCGTTATATATTTTGCCTGCTGCCAGTCTGTCACAGTACATTTCCGCTACATAATTATAAGGCATTTCAACAGGTTCGTTCTTATGACTTTTCATATTGTAATCAACCCAATATTCAAAATGATGTCTGTTACGTCCCTTATGATGTAACCATGCCTTAGAATAGCCCTTGTCCATTCTTTCCCCTTCATTGGGACTTCTGTCTCCCATATAGTATTTTACTCCGGGGATAAACTCAGTTGGAGTATATTTTGACAGGTCGTGTCTAAGTCCCTGCCACAATATTCCCGCCTTTGCGCAATGGGCAATAACCTTATGTCTATGGCGTGTTATTGTTGAAAAATGTCCTGTTAATTTTTGAAAAAAATTCATAATGCTTACTCTTTCCTGTTACTATATTCTATTCAAAAATTTCAGATATCTTGGCTGATGGATTTTCACCCCAATCATATGAGAAATATTCGCAAAACTTTTCGTTCTCTGAAGTAAATTCTGAAAATTTTGTCATATCAATGTCTTCAACGTTTTTAATGTATAAATTTGAAAACTTTCTCTTCATATATTTTTCAAACTCACAGTTAGTATATTTTAGGCAATAAACAGGTTTCTGTCTAACTGCAAAATATGTTGCATACAATCCACTATTTGTTACTAAACAATCAGCAAATGATAATACTTCTCTTGTATCAAATGTTCTATTGGAATATACAAACTGGTTTCTGTGTTCGTAACCTATATGAGTCATATTCTCCAACAGCTTCCCACTGTTAGTAAAAATAATCCAGTCATCATCTAAGTTATCAAAAATCTTATTCCAGTTAACTTCTGCATATGGATTTTCCTCATCTTCATCCAATTCTCCAGTTAATAATACTGCCAAAATCTTTTTGCCTTTTAACATTGGATAATGTTTACAATACTTATCATAATGTTTTTTCTTAAATTCTTCCTGATTCAATCTCCACGAGTATGGTATACACACCTGATCAATTATTTCTGACTTCGGTGTATTATAGCATTTTTTCAAAAGCTCTTTTTCAAAAGGTGAACCTACAATAATATGTGTAAAATTCTTATACGTATTCTTTTTCTTAAATGCTCCCTTGTCATATTCATTAATTGCCTTAAACTGGTAATCATAAGGTGTTGCTATAAGAACCCTCTTTCCTTCCGGTGCATTCTTAGGTAATTTTCCTGCAATTGAACCGTCAACGCATATTATGTCAGTATTGTTTTTGCAATACTCCTTTCTTATGCTTATGTTTCCTTTTTTTACAAGGGAATTTTTTGCATTTTCATTTGCAACCACATCCTTAAATTCAACTTTCTCATCATTTACTCTGAAAAAGTCCTTTACTACTAACATATCAAGGGTTATCCCTCTATTTTTTGAACTTACAAAAGATATCTTTTTTCCCATTTATTTTCTCCCCACATATGAATTTATTAAACCTGCCAAACGTTCACAACTGTGTCCGTCACAACCTGACATATATTTTTTAATAAATGTATCGTACTTTTCTGTTAACTTTGTATTTTCGGAATCTTGCAAAAACTCTTCTAATTGTTCCTGGTTTTCATATACTTCACCCGGAAGGTCATCCGGATAATTCAAATAAAATCCTCTATCATATATGGCCAAATCATAACAGAAGAATCCAATAGGCTTCTTTAATAACGCATACTCAAAAATAACTGAAGAATAATCTGTTATTAACATATCTGAAACAAACATAAAATCGTTTGTTGAGAAATCTCTTACAACCTTAATATTGTCGTATTTCTTAGGCACAATATCATTCTTCATTACCGGATGAGGACAAATAATAAACTGCTGGTTAGGCAACAGTTTTTCTGATAATCTGTCAAAATCAATCTTCGGATTAAACTGACTTCTTCCCTCGCCTTCATCTCTAAATGTAGGTGCGTATATAATAACAAATTTTCCCTTTAATTCAGGATATGCCTTATATATTGCCTCTCTCTTCTGTTCTATAAGGTTCTTATCAAAAAATTCATCTGTTCTAGGTACGCCTAAAGCCTTAACCTTCTTTAAGTCAATGTCAAAAGCGTCTGCATAAATAGGTCGCACTTCTGCACCACTTACTGACACAAGATTGTACTGGGCATGAGTTGCTAAGTCTGTCCTAATTTCCAAATTTGTTCCTCTCTGTCCAAACTTCTTAAATGCTCCACAGGCATGCCACAACTGTATAACTCTCTGTTCAGGCTTTAAATCAAAATATCTTAAATATTTTACATAATCATCTGTTACAATAACTTTACTTGTACAAATCAATTTGACAGCTTTTAATATCTGTAACGGATTATGTGGTAACTGCTTAGCGAAAATCACTTTATCACCCTTTACATAAGGATATAAAGCCTTGGCATTTCCTTCAAGCTCTCCGTTCTTTCTAACACTGATAAACAATGTTCTGTTTATCACTTCCTTTGTCTTGTATCTTTCTATTGCAAACTTAATTACATTGTTAACAAAAGTTTTCTCTTTAAAATTAGAAATGTCCTGTAACTTAACTAATGCTTCTCCCGGATTCATTGCTAAATCCTCACTATTTAAGTCAACCTGTGCATCTTCAAAATATTTTTTTATATATTCTGTACTTCCGTCATGTTCAATGAAAGAAATAAATTCTCTTTCTTTTCCATCAAAATGAACTATGCCATCATTAAAGAATGTATAGCAACCCTTTTTATAGAAATCTTCAATATGTTCCTTTATTCCTTTTTTATCCGTTATTATTTCACGGACAAAATACACATCAAAGAACTTGTTTGCCAATGTATAATCCATGCAAAGATTATCATTATATCCAACTTCATTCATAACTGATTCCTGAGCTATTCTGTTTAAATAAACAGGCTGTGGCTCATTGAAATTAGTATGATAAATAAGTTCTATTAAAAAGTCCTTATGAGTCTTTATAAATCTCTTAAACACATATTTGAATGTGTTATTTGAATATAAAATCTTACTATCACAAAAAGTTATATATCTGGTCTTAGTTGTCTCAAGTGCTTTTCTAAACAACTCTTCTTCAGACTGCGCCTCTATGAAAATCATATTTTTCTGGAAGCAGTCATTGTCCTCAACTATTTTCTTCATACTTTCAGGTAAAACAATATTTACCCCAACAAGATTCTGGTTAGCCAGACTGTCTAAGCACTTAATAAACTGTTCTTCATCATTTTCTTTGCCATATAATACTGCTGTAAAATGTGCATTTTCCTTCATTTCTTCCTCATCTGTAATAATATTATATAAAGAAATATCAGGGTTTTCGTCGGCTACCAAAGATGCATTCTGTAAATCTAAGATTTCTATTTTTTCTAAGATTTCGTCTTTAATTTTCTCAATTGTGCTTTTCTTCAAAGACCAGAATTTTGAATAAAACTGCTTAATGAGAATATTTAACTCTTTATAAATAATTCTATTTAAATACTCTGTTAATTCCTTATCTTCTGCTCTTACCTGATTAATGGATTTGTATTTAGGAAAATCCCTTAATATGCTATCTCTTGCAGCCTGCAGAATAAGTCTGTGAGCTTCAATATAATCTTCCACCTTAGAATCTGATATATTCTGTGTTGCCGCATTAGTGTCACCAATCATTCTTCTGTAATGGGTAACTACCATTTCCAATCCGGTGATTTTAGTGACATGATAAACATAATTCATTGAAAAAACGCCGTCTTCAGAATAAGATATTGGTGGCAATCTTAAATTATATTTTTCTATTATATCTCTTCTAAACAATTTGTTTGTTAAAGAGAATGTTTTTAAAATGTCTGTATCATATTTATCTATTTTCTCTAATTTAAGTAAGCTGTTCAACTCTTTTACTTCTGTAGTCTTATACTGGTCAAACATATCATATCCGGCAATTACCAACTCTGCCTTATTATTTTCAGCAGCCTCATACATCTTCTCTAAGGCTTCCAATTCTAATATATCATCAGCATCATAGAAATAAACATACTTACCCTGTGCCACGTTTAATCCATCATTTCTTGCAGCTGACACCCCGCCGTTTTCTTTACTTATTACTGTAAAATTAGGATATTCTTTCTCATATTCCTTTAATATATCCAGTGTTCCATCTTTAGAGCCATCATTTATTGTAATGATTTCATAGTCATCCAATGTCTGATTAACTACACTCTGCAACGTTTCTACCAAATATTTTTCTGCATTATAAGCTGCAATAATTACTGAAATTTTCATTTATTTTCCCCTTCATTATTTTGCTATTTTTAATATTTATGTTCCACCACTTTAATCTTTAGGTCCTGTGAAATATTGTAAAATAACTTATATCTGTATTCCCATATTTCCTCACTAGGTGATGGTGCGTGAAGATATCCCTCATAAGGAAGTCTCTGAATAGTAACTTCTGATTTTCCTTCACTTTCCGCTTTTCTTACTTTATCAAGTCTTGCTCTATCAGCTTTATAAATCGGTGCATATACTGCAAACTGCATTCCCATAACAATTACAAGGGCGGCAATTTCCATTTTTGTCAGGATACCATATATATCCTCATTTATATTAACCAGATTACATACTTCTGCAATAAACCATATTGTTAAAACAAATGTTGCAAAGAAACATCTTGGTCCAATTGGTGTAACCATAAGTAATGGTCCTGACACACACGCTATGCATCCCAATATAAAAGACAATCTGTACTTTACATATTTATCCTTAAAAAGGCTTAAAACAAGTACAAGTAATGAAATCCAGAAAATAACATTAAATACGCCGTCAAGATACTTTCCATATTTCCAATTGTAAATCCATTCTGTATCAACTCTTGTTACAATTCCATATACCAATGTTCCCATAACCAATGTTAACGAAATACATGAAACAATCTTTGCCATGTTACTTTCCAGCTTGTCATGGTATTGAATAAAAGCTATTAATACAACAATTGCCATTACAACACACAAAACAATATTGTCAAACATCATTTCTTTTCCAATTACATCAAAGTAATTAGTTATAATTCTCTCCAATGTTCCGCCTTTACTTGCTCCGACAGTTCTGTAACCATCGCTTCCGCTTCCAATAGATGAGTAAACAGAATTAGAAAACATTGTTGCTGTCCCTGCAATTGTTCCCACGAAATATGCCACGTGAGACAATTCTATTTTTCTGTTTTTTATAAAATTAAATGCAATAATATATACTGCCATTATAACTGCAAGTATTGTTACGTGTTCTACAATAAGTGTTGTCAAAAATCCTAATATAAGCATTGGAATTGCCCATACATTAGAATGCTTCTTTCCATCTTCTATGAATAAATTTCTTACAAACAATCCGTACAAAAGAATAAGAACAATGGATGTAGTATAATTTGAAAATCCGGCTGTCCAAACAATACTCTGTCTTATAACTGCCTTAGGTGCAGTAAAAATAAGTATTGTAACCAAAGTAGCCATCTGCCACTTACCTTCATTTGTTTTTGTAATCATCCAGACAATTAATGTAATATATGCTGACATTACAATTGTCTTTAAAATATTTGATCTTGTAAGTGCAAGTACAATTAAATTGCCGAAATAACGTCCGCTATAATTATCGAACCATGTGTTTAATCTTTCTATTCCTATGCTGCTTCCCCATGCCCAGTCATCACCTGTGTATGGATACAAAAAGCATAATGCACATAGTACAACAAAAAGTAGTCCCCATTGCCATTTTTTAACTTTGTTCATCCTCCCAAAATCATACATTTAAATATGTATGTTTCCTTTCTGTATTTTTCTATTTTCTTCCTGTGTTACATTTACACATTACTTTTAAGTTTACCATAAAAATATACAAACTTCAATTAATGCCCATTACCATAAATCTTGTATGTAACTTATATGCAAATCTTACAACATAACTTGCATTTATTCTCTATAAAGTATAAAATATTACTTTAGGATTATCATAATAAAATAGATAATATTAAACTTTTCAGTTTATTTCGGTATTATTACATTACAAAAGGAGTAGAGATATGAGTTTACTTTCAGTGGTTATCCCTGCATACAATGAGGGGGCGATGATTCACAAGACTGCAGAAGTGGTTTCATCTCTTTTGTCGGAAAACAATATTGAGTATGAAATTATTTTTGTAAATGACGGTTCAAAAGATACAACATGGGAAGAAATAGTTAATGCTTCAGCTAATAATAAGAATATTAAGGGTGTATGTTTTTCCCGTAACTTTGGAAAGGAAGGCGCAGTATTTGCAGGTCTTGAACATGCAAGCGGTGATTGTTGTGTAGTTATGGATTGTGATCTGCAACATCCACCAAAAACAATTTTGGAAATGTATAAGCTTTGGACAGAAGGTTTCGAAGTTGTGGAAGGTGTTAAGGCTTCACGTGGAAAAGAAAGCTTTATACATAAGATGTTTGTAAAGACTTTTTACAATATTATAAGTGGTTCCACAGGAATTGATATGTCCCGTGCATCAGACTTTAAATTACTGGACCGCAAGGTAGTTGATTCATTCCTTGCACTTCCTGAAAGACACGTATTCTTCCGTGCACTTTCATCATGGGTAGGATATAAAACAGCTTACGTTGAATTTGATGTTCAGGAAAGAGAACTTGGCGAGTCCAAATGGTCTTTCAAATCACTTGTTAAGTATGCCATTAACAATATTACTTCTTTCTCAGCTGCTCCAATGCAGCTAGTAACAGGATGTGGAATAATATTCTTCATCTTTGCAGTAATATTTGGTGTATATTCAATAGTAAAATATTTACTTGGATATTCTTTGGAAGGATTTACAACCGTAATACTTCTAATGCTTATCATTGGTGGAATATTAATGTTCAGCCTTGGAATTATCGGATATTATATTTCTAAAATATATGAAGAAATCCAGTTACGTCCAAGATACATTGTATCTGAAACAACTAATGACTTAGAAATCAAAAAAGATAAATAAACATAACAAAAACTCCCAACAAACAGGTTGTATAGAACATCTACCGTTCAAACCTTTTATTGGGAGTTTTATTTATTGTTTTCTCAATTTTTTATTTTTAATTTTCTCTCTTGTCATAAATATACCATCTGCCGATGTCATAATCAGAACCGGTATAAATGCCACAAGATATCTGGAATTGCATTCCCAAATTGACAGGAATAAAATAATTCCAAACAACGCTATCCTTAAAACAAGCATTTTCTGCTGTTCATTAGTTCTTCTTATTGCAAAGATTCCCGATAACAATATTCCGACAATAAGTACAATATAATATAGCCATGAATAAATTAAACCTATCCAATGGTCACTGCCATGGAAAGTAAACACTCTTTGCCATATCCCATTCTCGTCTACAGGAAATCTGCCGGCATAATCATCACCTGCCAAACAACTGTCTCCCCAGGTTCTTTTAAGCTTTGTATAACATATATGCTCTATCAAACCTGCTTTGCCTTTTTCCCTTACACGCTTTTTAATCTCTTTTATGTCTGCTTTATTTTTTTCTTCGTATGTAGGAAAACTTTTTGTATATGAAACGTCCTCTTCACAATATCCGCCGGTTTCCCCTAATGCCATCATAACCCAATGTGTAAGTGGAAATTCATTTGCATCTTCCACTTCTTCACTAATTTCAAACTGACTTGAAACCACTTTATTTGATGCACTTACAACTGCCACAACTCCAACCATTGCTATTACAACAAACATTACAAACTTCTTTATTTGCTTAGCATCTTTAAGATTTAAGAACAATTCGCAAATCATAGCCATAAAAAGTATGAATATTGTCACTTTAATTTTGTAAGAAATTCCAGCAACAATTCCAATTAAAATGGTATAAGCTATATTTGCCCTTCCGTCTGTTTTATTATATTTAATATAGAAATACAACATAAGAATTGCTAATAGCATTCCTGATGTATCAGTATATGCAAACATTGCATACAAATACAATGGAAGGCAACATACAGTTATGATTCCAACAACAAAAGCCTTCTTTTCATTCCATACAAGCTTTGCTGTTTTGTGAATAAAAAATATTGTTAACTGAACAAATACGCAACTTACAACAATTGATACTGTTTTAAATGTTTCAATGGTTGCTGATGCATAAAACATTCTTACAATCTTAAATAATATAACTAAAAAAGCTAACCAGAACTTATTATTAGGATATCTTGCCACATCCTGCTCATATAGCAATTGATTATGAAATACTACATTAGTTGCATTCTTAATTAATCCACCCCAGTCCCAGGATAGGTTAACTTCCAGTGCAAATGCCATATACACCATTAAAATTGCTGAAAGAACCTGAATTACTGCCCATGTAACTTTAAGATTAATTCTATCAAGCCATAGGTATTGTTTACTCATTGCAAAGACAATAAGCACAAAAACAGGAACAGATAATAATGATGCAATATATGAGCCTGTAATCATATTCCCTACTACAAGTACACTTATCATGTAAAACACCACAACAAATGCCACGTTAAATATTTTTCCAAGTTTATTCATCTTCATTCTCCTGCTTGTCTTCTGAATTAACTTCAACTTTATTAAGCAGAATATCTGCATCGTTTGTGTGTATTCCAAACTGAATTCCTTTCCATTCTTCCGGAATTCTAACTACAAAACCTGCATTCTTATAATTTCTCATTAATTCATCTAAAATATACAGTTGTTTTTTACACTTGTAGCGGTCTGTTTTTATTTTTTCGTCTCCGTTTTGTACAAAAATATAATCATCCTTCTTCATAGCATATAAAGGAGTGCTGAATCTTCCACGCAGCATTCCTTCATATCCGGGCTTGTCCATAATTCCAATAACTCTTACATTACGTTCTGATAATCTTGCTAATTGTTTTTCTCCATATTGGAAAACCATATCATTATCCGTAATTGTCTTCTTAGCTCTGACTTTCTTTTTGTACTTTAATGACAATTCCATTTCTATTACAGGAAGTGCTGTGTTCATTGAACAAATAACTTCATCACTTACCTTTTGCAATACATCACTTAACCTGTCTTTAAACGCCTGCATTTCTTTCTCTGGAACCATTTCCATTACAACTTCTCTGTTACCTTCCAATAAGAATAATCTTAAATGGTAAGCAACTACATACTGAATGTATGGAACAATTTTAAACTTTCTTAACAGGCTGCATTTCATAAGACGCTTATATCCGTCTTCCAAAAAAGTAGTATATCTTTCTTTTTTTCTCCACGCCTTATCAACAAGCGATGATTCGTTTTCCATCTTTCTGTAATAATAAATGGCACCCTTAGCCAGACCATATTTGCCCAGCTTTAAAATAACCTTGTTTATTGCCATTGCATCTTCCCAAAAATCCATATTAACGTCAAACTTAAGTGAACGTAACGCCTTGTCTTTTAAGAACACGCCACCAATATAGTATTGAGGATAATTAAAATCCTCTTTTATGTTTACAACTTCTCTTTCTTCAAATCTCCAATTGGATTTATGTTCATCATTTCTTGCTCCAAAATGATATATTTCTGAGCTTACAAGCTGTATGTCCTTATGATTTTCAAAGAAATTCCATACTGTTTCCAAAGCTTTGTTATCCAAATAATCATCAGAATCAACAAACCCTACAATTACATTTTTCTCGTGTTTACACATCTTTATTCCGTAGTTTCTCACTGCCGAAACGCCCTGATTTTCTTCAAAATGTGTAACAATAAAATTATCCGGATATTGTTCTTTGTATTTATTGCATAATTCTAAAGAGCCGTCACTGCTTGAATCATCTATTAAATGTATTACCACATTGTCCTTAAATGATAATGTTTGGTTTATTATACTGTCTACCGCTTTTTCAAGATATTCTTCTGCGTTATAAACAGGCATTATTATTTTAAACATAAGCCTTTCCCCCTATCATTTTTTATTTATCCCACATCATAATTGTTTTTCCGAAAGCTTTCTGAATGTCCATTTCAAATGCCTTCTTCATATCTTCTATTGTTCTTACAGGAACGACTGCTCCTACAATATTAGATAAGTAATTTATTATTTCAGGATTAGACTTGTAAAGTGCAACTGTCTTTTCAAAGTCTGCCACACCACTTCTGCTGCTTCCAAAAATTCTAAGTCCCTTTTCAAGTACCATTCTTGTATTAATAGGTACAGGATACTCTGATACTCCAAGAATTGATATTGTTCCTTCAGGATTAATATAATCAATAATCTGATTAATAGCTTTACCTGAACCTGCTCCACCAACACACTCAAACGCATGGTCAATCTTAACATCTTCAGGAATGTGCTCTACTGTAAATGTTGCATCTGCAAAAGTAAAATCCTGTAACTTATCAGGGTTAACTCCGAAAATATATAACTTAGTTTCAGGGAACATAGTCTTAAAGAACACTGCTGTTATATATCCAAGGTTTCCGTCACCCCAGATTCCAACAATATTTCTTCTCTTGTGAGCAATCTTATCAAATCTTCCAATTGCATGAACACTAACACTGACTATCTCAGTAAATGCTGCAACTGTTCTATCAATATCCTGTGGAAGTCTTACAAGTCTGTCTGCTGTAATTTCAACATATTCCTGCATAAAACCGTCAAATCCGCTTGCTCTAAACTTGCTCGATCTTAAATAATTCTCTGCTATTATGTCATCTTCTTCAACAGGTGTGTTTGGCACCATAACAACCAAATCGCCTGTTTTAAAATTGCCTGAAGGATCTCTTACTACTTCTCCGATTGCTTCATGTATAAGGGCCATAGGTAATTTCTTTCTTAAAATTTCCGCATCTCTTAATCCCTGATAATAACGCTGGTCTGCATTACATATTGATAAATATGTTGGTCGTACAATGACCTTGTTATTATTTAAGTCTATGTCACTATACTTAATTTCAAATCTTCTGGGTGCTACTAACTGGTATACTGTATTTATCATAATTATTTAACCTCCGACAAACTTCCACGAGTATTATTTCTCGCTTATTAATGTTTCAGCCACACGTAAATCATATGGATAAGTAATTTTTGTGTTAGAAACTTCCCCTTCTACCAAATGAACTTTTTCACCCTTTATAACAAAAATCTTTGCTGCGTCCGTAAGAATTGTTTTTTCTTCTTCGCTTAAACCTTCATATAATGATTTTAATTTTTTAATCTTAAATGACTGTGGTGTCTGTCCCTGATACATTTTACTTCTGTCAGGAATTTCTGATATAATTTCGTTATCCATGCTCTTTACAATTGTATCTGTTGCAGGAACTACAGTATCGCATGCACCATATTCCTGAGCATATTTAATATTTTCTTCAATAATTCTATGTGTTACAAATGGTCTTACTGAATCATGTGTAACAATAACAGAATCATCGTCTATTGTATAGTGTTCTTCAATGTATGCAATTGCATTCATAATAGTTTCATTTCTTGTGGAACCACCACTGATTACAACTATCTTGTCATTCTCGCCAATATATTTCTTAATTAAGTTTTCTGTGTGATTAACCCACTGGTTAGGACACAAAACAATAATCTTTTCGAATTTATCATTTACATAAAATTTTTCTAATGTATGAATGATAATAGGCTTTCCTGCAATGTTAAGATACTGTTTTGGCTTCTCTACATTTCCCATTCTGCTACCAATTCCACCTGCTAAAACTGCTCCAAATATCATAATCTTGTTCTCCTTACATACTGTATAAAATTTCTTTATATAAACTTCATTAAGTATAACATATTTTCTTTCTTTTACAAAGTTTTAGTGTTTTTATCATTCTTTGCTCAATTGTTCTAAAATATGCTTAATATACATTTCCACAATATCAATATCCGACACCTGATATAGCATTCTTGCCCCAACTGCATCTTCGATTTCGTTAAAAACCGCCTTGCCATTGTGGAAAGTAAAATCTATTCCTGCATAGTCCAGTGGCAACTTATCTACTATTCTCTCCACCATTGCTTTTTCTTCATTATTAAGGGTATATTCCTGAACCTTTCCCCCTAAACTATAGTTACTTTTAAAGCTTTCCGTTGAAGTTCTAAGAACTGACTTAATAATTTTATTTCCTATTATGTATACCCTGACATCACGACCAAGATCAGAGCAGCACTGCTGCACAACATATTCCTGACCGTTCATTGCCTTAACAGCCTGTTCTTCTTCCTTTCTGTTATTTACAAGAAATACCTGACTTCCGCCATGACCACTGCAACTTTTTATTACATAAGGATATTCAAATCCTTTATTTTCTATTTTGCTCTCTATTATTTCATTTCCATATTTAACTGCCAAAAAAGGAACCACATCTTTCAAAAACTCATACGTGATTCCTTTATTATTAGCTATTCTTGTAACTGAACTGCTGTTAAAGACTCTCACTCCTTTTTGTTCCAAGAGTTCTCCCATAATGTGATTTCTACTTCTGTTAATTGCAAAATCAACCTTATTACATTTCACGTATTGCTCCATGTTTTCAAGTTCTTCCACAATTACAAGCTTAATCTCTATAAAATGTTCTTTAAACTTGTCCTTATACATTTGAATATAATATTTATTTTTTTCAACATCTACAGCCGAATATATTAGCCACCCTATCATACCTAATCTCCATCTTTTTGATAGTCTGCATAATTGTCATCTGCTAACAATCATGCATCGGGCTATATTTTAAAACTCTTCATATATAAATGTTGGTGCTGCCGAATCCTTTGACAGAATGAAATATAGCCACAACACCATAAATATACCATAAAAAAGAAAAATTTTCCCTATAAACATTGCTTTTTCGCTATTTCGAAGGTTGTTTATAAAAATCATAAATTTTTTCATTAAACGTTACCAGTCCTTTCAATGCCAGATGACTTTCGTCTTCAAAGTAATATTTTTCATATTCTCCGTCAGTCATGTCGGCAAGCTGTACATCATACTCTTTTGCTATTTTTCTGATTTTATTATAAATTGCATTTCGCTTTTTCTTAGGCCATCTGATATAGTCATTATACAAACCGTTAAAAGGCTGAAGAACCACCATAACCTGTAGATTTTCCTCTTTGCAGATTTGAAGCAGGCAAGCCAAATCCTTTCCTTCAACGGATTTTTCTGTGTAAGTAGGTTTCCATCTTATGTTTTGATCTACAAGTTTTTTATATTTTTTATTATAAACATTATCAAGCATACCCATTTGGTTTTTTGATGCTTTCTTTATGCCCTTTTTCTCGGCTTTCTTATAATACTTTTTCCATTTAATCTTTTTGTTTGTAGTACCGTCTGCTTTTTCGTCACTACTTTTACCCAGCATACCTGACTTCCATACATTAAAGAAAAGCTTAATGTCCGCTTTGTCTTCCACCAGCCTTGTGTGAATACTTTTTCTAAAAATATCCCACGGATTCTTACTGTTATCCCTATACCATCTTACATCATCCTTTATTCTATTACACATTGTAGGATTGTTTTTTGTAAGGTCAATGGCTCTGCTTATAACATAATCCTTAGCGCTATCGCTAATGTCTTTATTTTTTAGAAACTCAATAAAATTGCTTTCCGAATAAGTTGCTCCAAATGCGTCCTCTTTAACACCAGTATTTTTAAACCACTGTGGCGACACACTTATGACAATCTTTCTTCCCTTTAATGTTTCTCCTATACTTCCAACTGCAATGGCATGATACAAACTCTGATAGCCACCTTTTCCTATAAAAACAGGCTTCATATCAGTATTCTGAAAAATAGTATTGCCGTGAAATCCTGAGTTCTGGCAATGCTTCAGTTCAGAAGAGCCAAATACTGCAATTGAATTTTTATCCTTTAGCAAATTTTTCAAGCCCTTATTACTTGAAAATTTAGACGGATCAATCCATGTTCCATACTTTACACTATACTTTGGCATTTCTTTAGTAGCTACAAATTTAACTGCTGTAACCGTAACCGCAAACATAAGAAATGCTATAAGTATTGCTTTTATGTTTTTCATCTGATTTATTACCCCTGTTTTTTGCTTTTAACTAATTCCAAAATCTTGTTAACCGTATTAATGTCATCTCTAACAACTTCTGAAGGTGAAATAATAACTCCTGTTTCCTCTTCAATTCTTGTCAAAAGTTCTGCAAACCCTAATGAATCCAAAATATCTTCTTCAAAAAGGTCCATGTCTCTTTCTTCTCTAATAATATCATCCTCACAAATTTCTTCTAATAAATCTAAAATCTTCTCTTCCATTTTTAGTATCTCCTTTTCATTTACGCATTTAATTATTTATTTTGGTTACATTATTTAACCATTATGCAAGCACCAGCGAGATAATGCATTTTGCACTACAATCTTATATGATATGTCCTGAAAATATCAGAAAACCAAACATTACAAAATTCATTGTTATTGCCCATGATACAATTTTATACCATCTTTTTTTCTTATTTTTCTTATAGAATTTGGACTTCTTCTGGTATATTTCAGTTAACGCTAGCAACACACCGTGATACAAACCATACACCAGATACTGTATTGCAAGTCCGTGCCAGATTCCCATTACAAACATATTGATAATGAAACCAACTGATGCTGTTGTAAGTCGTGTCTTAAACCTTTTCTTCTTCATTGAGGACATTATAAATCTGGTAAAGATAAAATCCCTAAACCATTCTGATAACGATATGTGCCATCTTGCCCAGAAGTCTTTCATATCAGTGCTGATAAAAGGTTTGTTAAAGTTTTCCGGAACTTTTATGCCAAGCATGTATCCGGTTCCAATCGCCATAAGACTGTATCCTGCAAAGTCAAAGAACATATATATTCCATATGCATAAGAATATGCCAAAACCTGCAATATTGTTTTTGCCATTACAAGACTCATAACTTTATAAGCAAGGTTTGCAAGAACAAATTTATACAACAACCCCCATGCCATCTTTTCAATCCCCGTTCCGAAAAGTTCTAAGTATTCACTTCTCTTATAAGCCTTCCCTGAATCAGCCATAAATCTTCGGCTTCTGTCTATCGGTCCACAACTGAAAGTCGGGAAGAATATTAGAAACTCTGCAAAATCAGAAGGACTTATGCTCTCAATAACCCCGTCGTACATTTCAATAATAATCTGTACCACTCTAAAGGTTAAATATGATATTCCTATAAACTGGAACCATCCCATATTTTTAAATGTTTCAAGTTCGCACAGCTTACAGAATATTAATGGTGTTATTGAAAATAAAACAAAAAGCCTGTATATCCATAATTGCCTTCCCTTAGTCCTTCTAAGCCATTCATATATTTTTACAATTGCAAGCTCTATTGCAAAATATGCAAGGAAATATACAATTTTAACAGGTTCACCACCTAAAACAAGAACTATAACTAATATGGAAACTGTTATGTTGTACCATTTAAGAGGCTTTTCCAAAACACCAAGTATAAGAGCACCTGCCAAAACCAATATAAGTACCGTAAAAAAATATTCTCCTGAAAAAAAGCTCATTACAACAATCCTCCTAAATATTTTCGGTCTGCCTTTCCATTGCTATTCATAGGAATGTTATCAACATATTTTATCTTTTTAGGCACCATATACGCCGGAATTATTTCCTTAAGTTCCGTCTTTATTTGTCTGCTAAATTCCAAATCAGACTTTTCACCTTTATCACCTGTCACAAAAGCTGTAAGACTTTTCACCTTTCCGTCTTTCATATTTGGTAAAACAACCGCGTGACTTATTTGCGGAAGCCTTAGCATATTATTTTCAATATCCTCCACTTCAATACGGTAGCCGTGAAGTTTAACCTGTAAGTCAATTCGTCCGTTATAGAAAAGTTGCCCCTCTTTTAGATAGCCTGCATCTCCTGTATGGTATGCTCTGTATTTTATTCCATTACGTTCACACTGAAAGAATGCCTTCTTTGTTAAATCATCTCTTTTATAATATCCGGTACTTACCGTGTCACCGATTATAATAATTTCACCCTGTTGTCCTTCTTCTAATATTTCACCCTGCTCACCGTGAATTTCAATAATTGTTCCTTTTTTCTCGTGTCCAACAGGCAATGACTTGCCCTGACTCATTATGTTTTCAAGTAGTTCAGGTGTAATCTCAACATCTGTTACTGCAACTGTAGACTCTGTTGGTCCATATGTATTAATAACCTTAGCTTTCGGAAATCTCTGGTGAAGCTTTGAAACTGTTGCCGTTGTAAGTACCTCACCGCAAAAAAGAAATACTTCCAAATTAGGAATTAACTCTCCTGAAAACTTTCTGTCTGACAAACACATATCTGCAAAAGACGGTGTTGATACCCACACATTAATGTCTGACTGTTTAAAGTGTTCAAACATAGCATTGTAATCTTCCTGCATCTTCTTCGTCATTGTGTGAAGTGTTCCACCACAGGCAAGACTTGTATACAAATCCATCACCGACAAATCAAAAGAAAATGGTGCCTGATTGACAAAATTCTTTCCTTCCTTGTCCTGCTTTGAACTTCCCAAATTAACTGACCAATCCAAATAATTGTTTAAACAGTCAAAAGTAATCTTTACTCCTTTCGGCTTTCCTGTGCTTCCTGACGTAAACAGAATATAGTATACATCTTCCGGTTTAGTAGCCCATTCCGGACAATATTCTTCCTGTTCCTCTTCTATTATCTTTTTAATGCTGTCAAGATTTTTCACATTATAGCCATCAAAATCCATATCGCCTTCTACTTTAAAAATCACTTCAGGATTAACACACTCTGCCGTATCCATAACTCTTGTATCCGGTATGGATATGTCCTGTGGACAATAAGCCCTTCCTGACTTAACGCACGCTAAAAAGCACACAACCATATATGGATTCTTATGCCCATATACAACAATAGGAACCTTGTTGCTACTAAGGTTCCTATTAGTCCACGCAGCAAGCCTGTTAGAATATTCCTCCAACTGTTTATAAGTTAGAACACTATCTCCACTTTTAATAGCAATCCTAGATTCACTGGTTGCTGCATAATATTTAATATTTTCTAATATATTCATACTCTTACCCCTTTATCTTGTCATTAACTGTATTGAATGTCTGATTGTGATACAATATTGTCGTTTTTTCTTTCCTACACATCATATCATCATATATTTTTATTTTCAATACAATTTTCAACAATTAACTTTTTCTTTACCCTATCTTTAGAATTTCTTTCGTTTTTCATAAAGCTTTTCGTAATTTGTCATCAGATTATATGCCTGACAGATATTTTCTGTGTTATCTAAACTTTATTAAGTATATACTCCATAATTTCATCTGCCACATTTACTCCCGTGCAGTCATATATGTTCTTAAAATGTGCATTTGAATTAACTTCGCACAATACAGGTTCACCCTGCTTTCCAAACATAATGTCCACTCCGGCAAAATCAAGCTTTAACTCTCTGCAGACCTTAAGTGCCATTTCACACTGTTCCTCTGTAGGCGTGTATTTCTTCATCTTTCCGCCATTTGTAATGTTGGCGCGGAAGTCATCTTCGTTAACACGTTCCATTGCAGTAACTATCTTGTCTCCCACAATATGGATTCGCACATCCCTGCCTTTTGAGCTTTCAATATACTCCTGCATTATAAAATCACAATGACCTATAGCTTTTATTTTTTCAACAGCTTCATAATAATTATTAACAAGGTAAACCTGTTCACCGAAAGAGCCTTTGTTCTCCTTAATTACCATTGGATATCCAAGGCTGCCTTCAATTTGAAGCACAAATGTATAATCTTTGTATTCCTTATCGAAAGTCATTGGTGCCATATAAGTTGCAGGCATCTTAATATCCGTGTTCTTTAATTTAATAAAAGTAAGTGCTTTATCATCACATGTTTCTATTGCCTCTGCACTGTTAAACACTTTGAAACCTTCTGCCTCTAAAGTTTTTGCAAGCTTAACATCCTTATCCCAAAATAACACAAAATCAGGCTTCTGCTTCCAATTCGTGCTGCCTGAACTAATTTTCAATACTGAATCAATCTGGTCGTTTGGAAGCTTTCTTAACTTGCAATCTCTCTTTTCTGCTGCTTCAATTAACCAGTTATATATTTCATCAAACTTTTCACTTTCCAAATATCCGTTTACTATTAACCAACCTGTCTTCATAATTCCTCCATATAACGTAAAGAACGGTTAAGGCCCCCTTGCCATTAACCGTTCCGGACTGAAAAATATGTTAGTATACTTGTGAGTCTTAGGAGAGACTCATCTTTTAATTAAAATTAAAAGATTTAAGTATTAGGTACTACGTCTACATTATAACAAATAATATTCAGTTATTCAATATTCATTTTTTATTATCCGAAACTAAATGTTTTTTGTGTAAATTGCACACATTAAAGTGATGTTGGATAAGATGCAATTGCTCCGTTTTCCAGTACACTTTTTGCGCAATAACCATTAGATTTCTTTAAGTATTCTTCTAATTTATCTTCTGTCAAATCAGCAATGCTGTCTGTTGTAACACCGTCTTCTGCCAACTGATATAATAATGAACCAATAAAGGCATCTCCGGCACCTGTTGTGTCTATTGCATTAACCTTTTCTGCCGGTGCACTTGCACTTACACTCTTAGTATATGCCTCTGCCCCTTCAGAACCTTTAGTATAAATAACTAATTTAACTCTGCCTGTAAATAACTGTGGCAAAGCATCTTCAATGCTATCTTTTCCTGTAATAAATTCAAGTTCCTCATCAGAAATCTTAACAATATCTGCCTTCGGAATAAATTCATTAATTCTCTTTCTAAGTAAATCAATGTCATCCCAAAGTGCCAATCTTACATTAGGATCAAAACTAATAATTGCTCCACTGTTTGCAGCATATTCAATTGCTTTCTCATGAGCATCCTTCATTGGAAAATCTCCAATTGACACTGAACAAAAATGTAATGCGAAAGCATCCTTAAACCAATCTTCTTTTATTGTTTCAGGCTTAAGAAGCATATCTGCACCTGGTTTTCTGTAGAAAGAAAACTCTCTGTTACCATCATCTTTTAACGCAACAAAAGCTAATGAAGTATTGGCATCATTAATTCTTGAAACATATTCACATCCAATGCCATAATATTCAAATTCATCAACAATTTTGTCGCCAAAAGGATCATTACCTAACTGAGTTATTAACTTAGACTCTCCTCCAAGTTTAGTAAATGCTCCACAAACATTGGCAGGTGCTCCACCTACAGCCGGCTTAAAAGATTCCACCTGTTTAATTGGAACTCCTGTATTCCGGGGAATAAAATCTATTAATGCTTCTCCAATAGCTAAAAGTTTCTTCATGTTTACATCCCTTCCTGTTTTTTCTTTTGTATAATTCAATACGATGATACCACATTTTTTACTTTTTGTAACTTTATTGTCTTTATATTAGCTGTTATTTGTGATAAAATTGTTTCAACACAAATATGGAGGTTTTTTATGAGCGAGAGAAAAAACAAGACTCCCGGCACTGCTAAAGATAACAATGCTTTATACATTCTTATTTTTACCGTGGTGGTAGTTATAGGCATTGCTGTTTTCATTTTCAGCAAAAACAATAGTTCAAAAAATGACACTAACAACGCCGGTGCTGTTGCAAATAACAATGCGGGCACAACCGCTTTAAGCGTAGTTGAAACAAATGGCTCATTAGACGGAGAAATTGGCGAAGACGAAACAATTGATAATTATGTAAACTTCTTTGGAGATTCTTCTAAGAAAGCTACTGCCAAAGATTCAATCTTTGGTAAAAACATTAACCAGGTTAAAAAGTTTGAATCAAAACGTAGCATAACACTGGACAATCCAAGCGAAGCTTCAGCAGATTCAAGTGACAAGGGTGATACATACACTTACCTGACTTACAAGTTCAACGGTGAAAAATCCCCAGCAGTCCTTGGAATTCCTGTTAACACTGATTCTAACGCGTGTATGCTTGTATACGTATTTAAGAATAAAGAATTAACAGAAATAAGAGTTCAGTATGGCGAAGTGGGGATGGACCAGTACAACAACATGATCAACACGCTTACAAACACATACGGACAGGCTTCATTCTCAAGAAGCTGGTCTGACGGCTCAAAAGAATCATGGTGGAAATCAAAGGCATACACACTTGATGCCGTGTGCCAGAAAGATGCCATAACACTTTATTATAAAGTTAATTAGTAAACGAAAATAATAAAAGGACTGTCGCTTTTGTAAATTTATTACCAATGCGACAATCCTTTTTTGTTTTATTCCACAAATATATCTTTCATATTTTTATTACTTGGCTTACTCTTAAAATTAACCACTATCTTTTTTAAATCTTCACCTTTTTGCCATCTGCTAAACAAATCAATCTTCATTTCGTATCCACGCATAATTTCTTCAATACGATTTTCACTAATATTAGAATCCAATTCATATAATTCTCTGATAAATTCAGCCGATGGTAATTTATCAACATCTACTAAACTTCTATCTTTTACTAATCCTAAAAGCTTAAGTTCTGTATTTTGAAAACTTTCTGTTGCAATTTTAAGCATATCTTTATTATTTGCAGGTACGCTATCATTTACAAATAAAGATTTACCGCTGTCATATATAGGTGCAGGTTTTACAAATTCCAAAGTATTGGCATCCCTTAGCACTGATATATTAGCCAAATCTCTATCTCGTCCTGATATTATAAAGTCAGTCATAATTTGATATTCCAAAAAAGGTCGAAGAACAGATTCATCCAGTCCATACATTCCGCACACTTTAATAAAATGCTCGTATGAATTAATATTTTGAGGTTGTTTTTTTGATACTACAACATCGTATGCACTAATAAGTTCAAGACTTTCTGACGTAAACAGTTCTGAAAAACAACCATACTGATATTCCTGCCCATGTATTTCGATTAATTTATATGGAGTATAATTATCAAACTGCTGCAATTCATGCATCTTTGTTGCAAAAACCTCATTAAAACTTTCAGCAGAAAAATAATCTCTGTTCCCCTTTATCATTCCTCTTTTTCCATTACGAATAGTCCAACATTTTCCTAAAGTTCCCTGCAAAGAACTATTAGGTGTATAATGTGGAACAATATGCGAATCTCTTTGAGTTTCTCCTGCAATATTAATATCATCATGAAATTCATTTACAAACAGATTTACATCTTTCCATTTAAGGCCTGAATCCACTGGAGAAATCCAATAATAATCTGTTAATGACAATCCCAAATTCTTCACCAAAAAATCTTCCGGACTTAACAAACCTTTCTTTTCCAGCATTGTCTTTATATGTCCCTGTTCAATAGGAACTGCTCTACGTTTCCACCACTCCTTTAGCCAATTAATACTACCTTCTGTGTGCAATGGTGCCAATTCTTCATTTTTTGAATTAAGTTTGTAATTTACTATCGAACCATCCTCAGTCAAATTTATTATTGCAATAGGTTCATCTTTTCTTTTAAAAATGTAAGGATTCATATGCAGCCTCCAATTCCAACTTGCTTAACTCTTCATCCAATTTCCATTGAGCAAGTATATCAATATATAATGTGGATTCATGTTTTACAGGCATAACTTCTCTAGTATATTTTTTCCCAGATTGGCAAAAAACTATATAAAATGATTTCTGTCTTATAAGAACATCGCCATATACATTATATCTCTCTGAAAAAACTTTTTTTCTATATATACATAAATTATATAATTCGTCCATTTCAACATCCAATGCATCTGCTATACTTTTAAGCTGTCCTGCACGTATGTTTTCAACAGGCAATTTCAAATTAACCAAATCATTTAATGTGCTATAGGGCACATCACTTTTTTTAGAAAGCTTATACACTGATATGTTATTTTTCTGCAAATATTCTTTAAGCATAACCTGTCACCTCATTGTTTTCTATAGAAATTAATATACCGTAATTGCGGTATATTATCAATATAAAAATAATAAGTTAATACTTATTGATAACTAATGTTGTTTACTCAATATCTATTAACTTATTACTTTACATCTATATTTGCGAGAACGTTTCGACCCCAATTAATTTCTCTTTTTCTTTGCAATATCCAATGTACATAAAATAGTTGGTATATTTAGCACTATAAAATCTTCTAACAAATCTATTGCAAACAAGCTTTTATGTGTAGATACTTTTTTATCATTGATAAAATCATTCTTTCTACTTTCTTTTTCTATACAAAAATAGAAGAAATTAAAACAATCACTACTCCTATAATTGCTACTGATAATCCTCCAATTGACAGTTTATCTAAACCTTCCTTTTTTGTTCTTTTCAACTGTTCCAACAAAAGGCATACCAGAAAAATGACTATTGCAATTAAAAAAATTTTACTTCTCATATAATTTTTTCTCCGTGAATTAATATTCTTTTACTCTTAAATGGAATTAAATTAGAATTAATAATATTGAATTTTCAATACATTTCTTGTTTTTCATTTACTCTAAATTCAGAACATAGTCTTCCTGTGAGTGATTATAGCATAGAAAACGTTTTTATAAAACTGTATTGTTAATTTTTGTTTCACTATGAGCAGTGCACAGTTCAATTACGTTTCGCTTCATCTCGCTGATGCGGCATTTAACTCACTCTCACTACTTTAATGAGTCACATACAGCTCGATTACGCTTCGCTTCATTTCGCTGATGCGGCATTTAACTCACTCTCACCGCTTTAATGAGTCACATACAGCTCGATTACGCTTTGCTTCATCTCGCTGATGCGACATTTAACTCACTCTTACTGCTTTAATGAGTCACATACAGCTCAATTACGCTTCGCTTCATTTCGCTGATGCGGCATTCGCCGCATTAAAAAAAGAGAGAATGTTCTTTTCGAAATGTAAACATTTCTCTCTGAACATTCTCTCTTTTTTATGTGACTCATTGCTTACGCGCAAAGAAAAGTACCACCCCAGGCAATTTAATGTCCGAAACGGTACCCGCAAGTGCGCCTCCAGGGGCTCGAACCCTGCACACCCTGAAAGCCCTAGGGCATTTTATATCAGTTTATTATGCATTATTTTGTGTTATAAAAATGCCCGCAATCCCTTTGTTTATCGGACATTGCGAGCAATATAAAACTTTATGGTATTTTATAATAAAATGTAAAAAGTTCAAGTGTTTGTGGGAAGGATTTTAGGTTTTATACTTATTTAATACATTTATCTGTAATGATTAGTTATCCTCTTTTCTCTTTTTATTCCAAATAATATCACCTATGCATAATACTGTAGAAATATTCATAATTGCAAAATCACGTAATAAATCCAACTCAAAATAACTTTTATCTGTTATGACTGTATCTTTTACATCAGTATATTCATTACTATTATTAATAACTATGTTATTATCCATAGTTTGAATTTCGTAATGCTGCTCCTTATTTTCCCTAGTCACTATTTGAAATGCACTAATACCTACAATTATAATTGACAATACGAATATAATTATTGGTACATAATATTTTTCTTTTTTCATTAATCTTCTGTTAATAAACAGAAAAAAAATTGTAAGTATAATAAAAACTATCATTTTTCCTCCCCCGCAAATTTTGCCTCTATAAATACAGTTCCCGAAATAATTATTATAATCGCTATAATTCCACTATTTCTAAAGGATATTTTCAAAAAATTTTGTAACACTGTAAATATTAACACAGCTATTATAGTCAAAATTGAATATGTTAAATTCTTTTTCATATAAACTTTCCTCCATATGTAAAAAACTGATTTATCTAAATTTAAATTTTCCTGAATTATTCACGGCACAGCCGTGAAAGTGGCTGAAAGCCACATAGTTGCTGTATTTTAACTGAATATTGCATTTCACCTATCAAGTGAATGAAAAAAGAACATTCATTTGTGGTAAAATTAAGGTGTCGAATCTTAAAAAATAACTCAAAGGAGCCCTTTATGAGTATTGTAAACACCTTATCATTAGAAAGCATAAGAAAATTAAAATAAATTTTAATGGAAGAGATCTTTCCTCCGATGCAGGCTTACTTCTTATTAAAGAATTCGTAAGCAAACTTGGTTTTAATAAGCTTTTAAGAAAAACTTTCAAGACCAATGATTCTGCATCATTCAGATATCATACGGACCAGGAAAAGCTGCTCCAGATTATATATATGATCATTGCCGGTTATTTTGAAGATGTTGCTTCTGATGAACTTACCAATGATCCTGTATTCAAGTCTGTACTTGACTAATACCTGAATAATTATCCTACGATTCGTATTTTACTTCGTGGTTATAGCGTTTTTGCTACGTCTGTTCTTTATAAGCAGTGCGAGGAAAATGGCACAGGCTATGTGATCAGACTGAAGGAGAATGGCATTCTCCGCAAAAAAGCATCCCATCTTGTGGATGAACTTGATGAAATCTCCAGAAATAACAAAGTTGATTTTGCGGTAGTTTATGGCAAATTCATGTACAAAGCAGTTCATTCAGCAAGATATATCACATTCAAACTGTGTAGCAGCTGCCCATATAAGAATGAATTCTATGAGACGCTTTCAAATATCAGCAAACTGAATGTACAGTTGGAGTGGCAACTATTAATGAACTTTGACAGTTTAACAACTACTCTGAACTTTGCCACAGGGATTTTCTGCCTTTTGACAGGTTAATTGAGTGGTTTTCTAGCTGTATGAATCATTTTTTAGATTTATAGTGCAACTATCAGTTCAGATATTGTCCCATGAATAATTCAGGATAATTATACCACATATAATTAACATTCCTTCCATCTTGCACTCCTCCTTAACCACAACTACTGTCATTTCAATTCTTCTCCCTTTAATCTAACAATTCAATTTTCTTCAATAAATACTCCAGCACATTTTCTTCATCCACTACCACTTTTGCCTGACAAGCCATACCGTTCATAATTGAACCCGTTTTTCCCTCTTTATTTGTAACCGTAGCTTGCTCACATTTTACTTTTACAAGATAATATGCACTTCCGGAAGATTCATCCACTTTTATATCCTTAGAAATAGAATCTACTACTCCTGTAAAATATCCATATTCGGCTGACGGATATGCCGCTATTTCAAATTTTACTTTTTGTCCGTTCCGCATTTTTGCAATATCAGCATTTCCTACATAGATTTCTGCATAATATCCACTGCTAGTTTCAGGTAATATCCGACATATTGTAGTGCCCTCCTGAACGTATGACCCCTGCTTAATTTCCATATTTTGTGATATATATCCTGACACACTTGCTTTTACAGTACATTTACCATTTTGCAAATCAAAGGTTTTAAGATTGTTCTCGCACTCTGTTTTTTTATTTTCATATGTAAGAAGTTCACTGGCAACATTTTCTTTTTCTGTCAAGATAGTAATATTTTCATTTATTTCTGAATCTGTCCCGTTCAGTGCCTCTACCTGCGCTTGTGCGGAATCCAAATTAGACTGTAATGATAATATTGTTGTGTTTGATGTTTCAATTTGTTGCTCTATTGCAGCAATCTGCTGTAATTCAAGATTTTTTAAAGTCTTTTTTCTTTCCTTTTGGTAAGTTTTAATTTTAGTCTGTACTGAGAAAATATTATTCTTCAATTCTTTAATTACAGAGGTGTCTTTGGATGCTTTCAACTGTTTTTTTAATTCTGTAACATTATTCTTAACTTCTTTTATTTGATTATCATATTGAAGTTTAGTAGCGTCATAATTTGAAATATATCCTGCTACTATACTGCTATAATAACTATCTTTTACATTAAATGTATTTTTTCTACTCTTAATACAGTTTTCAACTGTTTCAAGTTTATTTATACGCATTTTGTACTCATTAATGCTGTTTTGAATACTATTTATAGTCTTTTCATATTGATTTTTTTGTCCTTTAACATCTTTATCGGAAGAACTAACATTGGCATATGTCAACAACCTTCTATTATTAAATTCATCATAATATTTATTACTTTTCAATGCTTCAAATGCACTGTTATTCCCATCCAGACTTTTCTGATATGCGGACAACATTTTAATTCTTTCATTAATATTTTCAAGTTCAGTTTGGTATTTTTTTATAGATTCGTTAATCGAATCCACACTCAATGTTAACAAAATATCACCTTTATTAACATACTGTCCCTCACTAAAATTACATTTTTCTACCTTGCCTGTGACACCATTGCTTATGTCAACTATGTCTCCATCACTTCTAAATATTCCATTACTTTTTACACTGATGTCTATTTTTGAAAAATACATCCAACATAATGCAACTATAAGCATTCCTAATAACAGGTATATGAAATATACAAAAAACGGATTTGGACGTGAATTATATACTTCTGTACTATCAGACATATCCTTCATATCTACAATAATAGGTTTCATTTCTATATACCTCCTGAGCTCAATGCAATGTTATCTTCTATGGTACTTTCTAACGACTGCTGACTGACAAGTTCTGCATATTTCCCTCCCATTGCTTTTAATTCCTCATGTGTTCCACTCTCTATAATTCTTCCTTTTTCCATAACAAATATCTTATCGCAATTCTTTATTGTACTTAACCTATGTGCAATAAATATTGTCGTCACATCTTTTGAAAATTCATTAATAGTCCTATCTAGTGCTCTTTCCGTAATCGAATCTAAATTACTTGTCGCCTCATCCAGTATTAATATATCCGGCTTTTTCAACATTGCCCTGGCAATCGCAAGTCTCTGTCTCTGTCCACCAGATAAATTTGCTCCATTTTCTTCCAACCTTGTTTCATATCTTAACGGTAACTCATTAATAAAATCATGTGCCTGTGCTATTTTTGAAGCTTCTATAATATCGTCCATTGTAGCATCATCCAAACCAAGCGAGAGATTTTCCAAAATACTTCCGCTAAATAAAAATGTTTCCTGCGGAATATAGGCTATTCTTTCCCTCAAGCATTCTATTTGTATATCTTCAATATTATTTCCATTAATAAGAATTTCCCCCTTTTCAGGAGTATACATATGTAATAATAACTTTGATAACGTAGTCTTTCCCGAACCACTCTCCCCTACAAACGCTACCCTTTGTCCTTTTTTTATAGAAATATCTATATCCTCTAATACCAGTCTTCTTGTTCCGTATCGGAAATCAACATTTTTTATTTCAATATCCCCCGCCAGACTCTCCGGGTTCATTTTCTTTTGTTCATTCTGTGATTTTTCTGCCTCTAAGTCCAATATTTCTCCTAATCTGTCAGCAGCAACAACAGCCGTCTGTACTTGAGGTTGCAAATTTATCAAATTTTTAATCGGATCAAGAAAATATACTAACAACGAATTAAATGTAATAAGTGCTCCCATCGTCATTTCTCCATGAATTACACTTACACCACCTGCCCATAAAATAACAATTCCACCAACAAGTTCAATAAATACTTTAAGAGAAGACTGAACATTGCTTACCCAGCTTAAATTAAAAATACTTTTTAGCAACTTAACAAATTTAATTTCCGTTTCCCTATTCGCTTTTCTCTCTGCATTATATGCCTTGATTGTCTGTATTCCATTTAATGATTCTACAAGATATGAGGTGAGTTGTGCATTATCTTCCATCTGCTTTCTGTTTAATTTCTCGTACCATTTATTAAAAGTTATAACGATAATCATATATAAAATTACAATAATTACTGCGATTCCAAACATTTTTGCATTTTGAATATAAAGAATAACTGCCCCCGCAACAGCCATTAATGTATCAATCATAATTGTAAGGGTTGCTCCTGATATGGCATCCCGCACATTTCCGGCATCATTGAATCTGGATATTATCTCTCCTACTTTTCTGGTTCCAAAAAAATTCATCGGAAGCTCTATCACGTGGCGATAGTATCCCAAAAGTAATGCAATATCCAGTTTCTGACTCAAATACAACAACAAATGCGATCTGAATGCATCAAGCAACACTTTAAATACATTAAGCAAAATAACACCTACAGATAGCGTTGTTAATGTTTTTGTCAAACCATCCGGCAATACATCATCTACAAGTGCCTTAAAATAAAATGCACCTAATATTCCTAAAATTGTATATAGCAAAGATGCTACAAATATATGTATCATCAGCTTCTTATGCGGGATGAGTAAATGAAAAAAACGACTGAAAAGTCCCTTTGTCTCATCGCCTTTTTTAAAAGTTTCATTCTTCACGAGCAAAATAAGTATACCCGACCACTGATATTTAGGTGGCTTATTTTCTTCATGCACTTCTCCAAAGAACTCTTCCGGCGTAAGTTTTATAATACCTCTGCCCGGATCTGCTATGACAACCTGTTTCTTTGTTATTTTATGGATAACAACATAATGCAAAAGATTTCCATCAACAATGACATGTGCAATGCATGGAAGCGGAAATTCTGAAAAAAATGCCTCTTTATTTCCTTTCACACCTTTTGCACTAAACCCTAACTGCTCTGCCGCTTTTATGATTCCATATGCATTTGTTCCCTGTTTATCTGTTCCTGCAACTTCACGAATTTTTGTTATTCCAATTTTATAACCATTCTGTTTTGAAATTGTTGCAAGACATGCAGCACCACAATCAGTGATGTCATGCTGTTTTATACAATAGTATCTCATGTTTAAATTTCTCCAATTCCCATATATAAAATCTACGCAGTATTTCGCCCCCCATTTTTTCAAAGTCATTATAATTTAACAATTATAATAGAATCCTTATTGCAATAATAAAAATTACAATACTATATCTCATAATTATTGATAGTTGATTTTCAATCATATAAAACACAACAAATGATACAAGCAATAAATAAAGAAAAATAACATTTTCTGTTAAAAAATAACTTGTTCCTATGGCAACAGTAATAATTAATGAAATAAATGCTATTATAATCTTTAGTTGCTCACAATCCGATTTTTTACCTATGTAAAAAGTATTAACACCTGAATTAAACAACTGGCATTTTCCAGATGTAACATTTAATGCCTTAAGCACGTTCCAATAATCGCCTATTCCATAACATATTTCCAGAACTCCAAAGCATAAAATTCCCGGAGATATTTTACAATTTGCATTAACAGCTACAAAATATAGTATTATGGGAATAATTCCTAAAACTATATTAGGAAGCATACTCATAAATATATATCGTCTACGGCTTATTATATCTGTAGTTGTTGCCAACATCCCTTGCGAGAAAAAATATATATATTTTTTTGATTTACACGGCATAGCTATTGCATGTAATAATTCATGAACAGGCATCATTATTAAGCTCGAGAATAAAATCAGGAAAAAGCAAATTATATCAAGCTCTACGTAATATGTAAAAGTAATAACGAAATACATAAATAAAATTCCTAAAGGTATCGCATATATATATATTTGTTTCATTATTTCATTTATGTCATTGCTATTTTCTAATCTATTATATTTTTTCGCCAAATCATTTTTAGGTAAAGCATCAATATCTTTAAGATATCCTTTAAATTCAATATTAAAAAATTTCATATATTATTTCCTCGTATTATATATCACATTCACTGGTTCAGATTATGGTTTGTTTATTAGTGTAGAATTTTTACACAAAAATTTTATTTCTAGTCAACAATATGCCATTGATACTAAATATCAATGACATATTGCACCACTTTAACAAGTTCCTCACTCTTTAGGTCTCATTTTTTTGTATTTTATCAAACCTATGACCAATCCTACCAAGATGCCTATTGCTGTTCCATATAGCATTCCAACACCTGAATTATTTTCAAAAAATATACTTGAAAACATAACTCCAATAGATGGTCCGATAGCAGTTCCTATCAAAATGTACTTTGATATAAAATCTTCATTCTTTTTTTTCATAGATATTTTATACCATTCCTTAGCCAAAAACTCTGGCCAATCCATAACCTATAGAAAAACCTGCTGCCAAAGCTACCGCACCTGCCGCAAGAGTAAATAATCCTCCATCAACATCGTACAACTGATCTGCTCTCATTTCTATAAAATTGTCCATATTAACCTCCTTTCTTACTATCCAACAATACTATCAGATGTTATTTCCTGTTTTTTCTATTTAAGCCTACTGCTATTCCACCAGCAAAACCTGCACAAAATAATGTTACCAGCATCGCTGTTGTTAGTGCAATACCACCATTAATTTCCATTATTTCATTACTTGTAAGCATTTTGAAATTTGAATTTTCCATAGTTCCTCCCTTCTGTATCATAAAAATAACTAATATATTTCATATCATAGCATTGGCCACCTGCTAAATATTGAAATCAAATTTAAACATCTAAATAAATTTCCGTTTCAAATTCATCAAAACTTTTTATTTCTTTCTCTTGTCTTTTTAATACATTGTATCCCGCTGATTTAGGTTTTAGATTTTTTTCTTTTAAATATTTTTCAAGCCTAGTCACTTCTTCTTGCAATCCTAACGGATTACCTTTATATAATATTTTCACGCAATTTTCCACTATAAATTTTTCTAAAAATTCAAATTTTTTATTTGCCTCTATTTTCTTATTTAACTGTATAAATATTTCTACCTCTGCACGACCATCATGAAATGATCGACGAGTAGCCATAACTATATCTCCTACTCTTACTGCTCCATTTTCCACTATATATTTCATCATTTTTGTTACTATTTTCTCAACATCCATTTCAGAAATGATTCCCTTGAACTTAAGGACATTCTTCAATTCCAATATATATCTTTTGCTAAAATCATTTGCATTCATATTATTTTCTCCTTTAAATCGACACTTTTCAAATCATCAAACTTTTTTTGTTGTGTTTTCCATTCTATTCATCAATTTATTTTTTTGTTGTTTCGAAACGACTATGAATATATATGTTTTTGCTCATAATCTCAATATCTTTTGCCTAAATGGTATATATTTTTACTTAAATAGTAGTTCTAAATGTGAAAATGTTTATTATTAATGTTTTGTAAGCACAATATTGCTTACCATACTTTTGCAACAAAAAAAGCCACTTACGTGACTTCTTAACCATTTGCACATTCATATTGTCTTTTCAAAAAAACTTTTTTAAACTCACTGACCTTCCTTCTTGATATATCTATATCATTACCGTTCTTCATATATATTACTGTGCCTTTTAGTGATTCTATTTCGTCCAGATTTACTATAAACGAATTATGGCATCTGTAAAACCATTTATTGTCCAGTTTCTGTTCCATCTCCGACATACTGTCGTTACATCTTTTTACTCCCAATGTCGTATAAATCAGTACCCCATGTCTTTGTGCTTCAAAGTAATAAATGTTTTTTAGCGCTACCTCCTGCTGTGCTTCTCCAACGATATTTAAGGTTATCTTTTTATCCTTTTCAAGCAATTTTTTTGCTGAATAAAACGCCTCTTTCAGCTCTTCTTTTAAATTCACTTTGTCCAAATATCTAAATGCATTTACGAGATAACCTCTTCTGCTCATTTCCGTATGTGTTGTTAATATCATAAATATGGTGTCCTTATTTTTCTCCCTGGCTTTTTTAATAGTTTCAAAGCCATCCAACTCATCCATTTCTATATCTATTAAAGATATATCATATTCATCCTTAGATTCCAAATAGGATACTGGATTGTCATACACTGTAATCGCTATTTCATTCTTCATCTCTTCCTTAATGCATTCTTCTGCCTTTTCTCTCCAGTAAGCCTCATCATCAACTATTGCAATTTTCATGTTATTTACCTTTTTATAGAAATAGTTTCCATAAACTCTTCCTTTCCTATCTCTATGTATATAAGACCATTATTCCTTTCTACACATTCTCTAACATTTTCAAGTCCGAAACCATGATATTCTCTGTCACTTTTTGTTGTAACCAGATTCTTATTTTTAAATTGTCCATTATCCTTATAGGTATTTCTTATGTTTATAATTATGTTTTCATCGTTGTATCTGCAATCTAAATAAATCTGTTTCTTTTTTGACTTACTTGCAGCTTCAATTGCATTGCTTAAAACATTTGAAAATATTGTACATAAATCATAAGCATCAATCCTACACTCTGTAGGTAAAACACCTGAAACTTTCATTTTTACACCTGAATCTATTGCCTGATAATAGTATTTATTCACTATTGCTTCCGCTATTCCGTTTCCGATGCTAACTGCATTTCCCAACTCATCTATTTTTATGTTTATTTTTTCTAAATAGTCATTTACTTCTTCATACTGTTTGCTATTTATAAGTTTTGTAAGCAATTCTAAGTGATTTCTAACATCGTGTCTGAACTTTTTTGTGTTTTTTTCACGTTCTTCAAGATATTCATAATAGTTTTGCTGCTCCTTCAAGTACATTTTTGTTTCCAGTTCTCTTTCCTGAGAAACATTTTTTGAAACCTTAAGTAGAATTACTGTCCCCAATTGTATGAATATCCCAACTATAACAGCTATGAACGCACCTGAAAATACTAGTTTATGTTTTTCAGACAATTCAATTGTTGCAACTTTTGCAACCGTCATCACCACAATGGAATTTACAACAATTAGCACTGTCAGTAATACCAGATTTTTATATTCTATTTTTTTCAATCCGTATTGATAATGTTTCCTATAAATATAGCCTACCGTATAAATAAACATTAACGATAAAACTGACGCCATAAGTTCTTCAAAACTCTTAATGCCAAACGGTAAAAGTCCCAAAAAGAGTTTTACCAAAATTAAAAACATAGTGTCTATCATAGACATCATAAATGGAATCCATATAGAAAATAAAAGCAATAATTTTCTTTTTTCTGCATACCACATTCTAAACACTGCATATGTTGTAATAAAGTATACAATTGAACCAATCTTCATTTTCTCATCAAAGTAAATAATACCTGATGCCAGTGCTATGATTGTAGCTATCAATATGATTTTATACTTATTAATTCTCTCTTCAAAATTTCCAAACAAATTCATTGCCATTATTATTTTTATAAAATGGCTGAAATCTGTTAATATTGCTATAAATAGATTCATATATTCCTCTTGCTGTTACTAAGTTACATCCATTATAACAAAATAACCTTCATTGCAAAAGGAATATATAATAACATTTTATATATTAATAATATGTGTTTCTAGAAAAATCTAAGAAACCATTTGTAAATGTATGAGTACAATACTTTTCCTTCCCGTATATACTAAAGTATTGTCCGGACAAGTACATATTACTTTTATTTTTTCTAATGTAAATGGATTTTTCCTAAGTGTATGTCTTAATTTCCTAAATGGTATCTAATATACTCTTAACAATATACAAACAATTACACCAACTCCAATCCCCCCACTTATTAATATCAGCACATAATTTCTTCTAACTATATCTTCAACATTCACCATCACTTTTATAATGGCATAAATCACTAACACAACCATTGCACCCATAACTAAATTGATTTTCCATAAATTCTTTATTACATCTCCAAAAATAATTATTGCCAGTAATTCTGTTAATACAACTATAGCTGCGTTTCTATCTAATACTTTATTTCTAATTAGCTTTACGATTTTTATAACTAAAACCATGATTAACATAACAATCAGCAAAAGCATTATTGTTATTCCAACATATGCCAATATTTTCACACCGTCTGCCATGTTTTTGTTACCTATATTACAATTTATTTCCAATCCGACAATGTTATATGCTTTTTTAATTAATTGAATTACTCTAATAAATATATTTTTAATCCAATTACCAATTTGAAAAATGTCTTTTTTCAAAACACTATTTCTATATGCAACGCATAACGAAAATACAATTCCATATGTAAGTAATATAAAAATCAATCCCTTATACTTTTTCTCCATTTGGTTTTCTGTTTTCAATTTTTCCATCAGGACTTGTTGACTTACTTCTTTTTGTAAGTCCTGCTTTCTTAATTCAAGTTTTTTCTCTTTTTCTGACAATTTTATTTCTTTATTTTCAAGTAATTTCTTTTGCATCTTGATTTCGTTTATTATTGCGTTGTTATCTTCTCTTTGCCTGTCTGTCTGTTCTTTTATTTTCATTGCTTCTTTCATCATTTCTTCTGCTTTCCTCAACTGCAAGTCGCTCTCGCTCAAGCTCTCTATTTTCTCGTTCAACGATTTTATTTTCTCTGCTTGATTCTGAATCTGCAATGATGCTTTCTGCAATGTCTGTTGCAGTTTTAAGTTGTCTGATGATTGTTTCTGTATCTTTGCTTTCTGCGTTAATATTGTTGTTTCCATCTGCTGTAACTCCGCTGTCAGTTCTTCTGCTAAGTCTGCCAGCTCGTTCATTTTTAATTTTTCTGATTCTGTCATCTATCTTACTACTCTCCTTCCTCATTCTTCTTTTGATTTCAGCAATTGCTGATTCTGTTGTTTTAATGTTTTGTTCTGTTCTATTAATTTTCTGTTCTGTATCATTAATGAATCTACCTGTTGACTCAACAGACTGTTTTCCTGATTCAGTTCTTCCATTAGGCTCAATGTATCCCCTACCTTTTCTATCACTGCCAATACTTCCTTTAACTCTTCCAACTCTTTCATATATCTGTTCAACCCTTTCCTTTAATATTTTTGTTATTTCAGCAATGCTCTTCTTAATCTGCATTACCAATTTATTTGATTCCTTAACTTTTCTGTTATACTCACATCTGTCTGATACTTTTCCCTTTTGTTCCATTTGTCTTGCTGCATAGCCTTCATGAATTGTAGGTTCAATATCTAATCCCTGCTCTTCAAAACTTCTATGATCTATTTTTTGTTCCTCTATAAGAAATTTATTGCAATAATCAGCCCAGTTTTTTCTCCATTCCTTAAGCTGTTCTTTTGAATTCCATTGATTTTGAATCACATCAATTCTTTTCCAAAGTTTTTCTTCGCCCTTTCCTTTTCTGATTCTTACCTTTTGTTTTCCATTTTCATCAAGCAATGGTATTTTGTTTCCATTATCATCACGTACGAACTCTGTCTTTCGCATATTTGACCAACTTCCATCTTTATTAAATGCTCTCATTGTACACATACAATGCACATGATGATTTCCTTCTTTTTCATGATATGCCCAGTCTGCTGCCATTCCTTTATTTACAAAATTCTCCTTTATAAATTCCCTCATTCTTGAAATTGTCTGCTCCCGATTCCACTCATTGGGAACTGCTATTTCAAACTCTCTTGCATACTGACTGTTCCGTTTATTTTCCCTTTTTTCAACTGCATTCCATAAAGTTTCTCTATCAGCCAAATCTTCAGGTGCATTTTTAGGTAAGAGTACTTCTGCAAATACAACTTCTTCTTTTCTTGTATAGTTAAAAGATAAACCAAGTCTTGCATCCTTTAATTTTTGTCCTGAAATATATGCAGCTGACGCAACAACACATTTTCCAATACTTGATTTAATTATTCTTGTTGTAAAATGATATATTGCCATATTTACACCTCCATCCAAGTGAAACTTGGTGCTATCCAAACGCATAGTTTGGCTCCCTCTGAGTAAGAGCGCACAATGAGCAACGCGAATGTTTATAAACGTTGGGCTCCGCCCACGTATAAGTGCGCCCTTCTTAAAAGAAGAAGGGAATAGAAAAATATCTACTCCCTTTCACAAACTACTTATTTGAATTAACATTTGTTTCCTTAACTCCCATTGCTGTTGAAAAATATTTACCGTTTTGTTCCTGCTTGTTTAAAAATCCTATCAATTTAGGTATGTCATCTTTTTCAATAGTTTTTCCCAAAACTGACTCAACTGCTGCACCTACCTCAATTAACCTGTGATTTCGCTTTCTTCTATTTTCCTCAGCCTGCTTCTTTTCCAACTCTTTAATCTGTTCCTTTAAATTGTTTGCCTTTTCCAAATATGCAATTTGTTTCTTTGAAAGTTCATCTTTTCTTTCTTCATATGTTCTTTTTGCCATTTTAAATCCCTCCTATTATTTAATTGCTTCAACATCATTTCTTATTCTTAAATCTCTGCCTTCATTTTTTGACAAAAAATTTTCCAGCACATCTTTTTTAATAAGAAACTTTCTGCCTACCTTTATTACAGGTATTTTTTTCCACTCAATTAGATTTCTTAAAGTATTCTTTCCTATACCTGTAGATTTTGAAGCTTCTTCTACTGTATAAGCTAATTTAGCATTTTGCATGTTTATCATCTCCTTTCTCACTTGCATATTGCAATTATTGTTTTATAATATAATTTGCTTTTTAAAATTTGTCAATATCTTTAGCAAATTAATTTCAATAGTCAATATTGCATTATGCAAATATATATGATATTATTTTGTTATCTTAAAGAGAGGAGTTTATTCCTATGAGAGATAAACAATTATGTGCTGATATTGGAAAACGTATCAAGCAAAGACGTAAAGAATTAAATCTGAGTTTAGGATATATAGCTGACAAAATGGGCGTTAATATATCCACAGCTCAAAGATATGAAGCAGGACTTATTGATAATTCTAAAAAAATTGTTGTGGACAGTCTTGCTGAAATACTTCACACTACACCGGAATGGTTACGTGGAGAAACATCAGATTTGAACTCTGATGTAAAAGATTATATGGAACTGAAACTAATTGATTCATTCAATTCAGTTTTAAAATCTTTCTCTAATAATTTAACTGAAGACGCATCAATGTTTTCTAAAAACATGTTTTTATTATTATTAAATGAATTTGCAGATTTTAACAAATCTTTTGAATTTGCTCTTTCTAATTATTCTAATAATGATAATAGTGATATTGCTAAAACTATTGGGTTTAGTTCTTCAAATGAGTTTAATGAAGTTATGTTTTTAAGAGAGCTTAACAGTACAATAAATACTTTTACCGAGTTAAGCGATATTCTTAGAACTTATGCAAAAAATCCAACTATTGCAAACAACAGACTTAACGCTCTTTTGAAGCAATAATATTTAAATAATTTTATGTAGGAGGTATTTCACATGGTTACAAAAAAATAAAAAGTTAATTACTTGAAGAAAAATGATATATTAGCCTATTATCCTTTCCCAAGTACTTAACTTGGAAAGGAAATAATATGAATAATTTTGAGTCACTACAAACAGGAAGTGTAAGAAAAAAAGGTTCTCAATGGTATTACCGATTTAGAATAAAAGATCAGGATGGAAATTGGAAAATGCATGAATTCAAGGGGGGTCAAACTAAAGCCGAAACTACTTTTATGCTAAAGCAGGCTCTTGAAGAATATCGTCAGGATGGTTCTATATTTTATGCTGGTTCCTTAACTGTAGGACAGCTTGCCGATATGTGGTACAATGCCGAAATTGAAAATAGTAATCTTACCACTAATGGCAAATACGGATATAAAAATGTAATCAATAATATTCACAATAATCCTTTTTCTCAAATCAAATTAAAGGATTTAACTATAGAAGATATTCAGGAATATGTTGACGGATTATATTTTGGCATTTATGACAATGAAGGCAATCAAATTGCCAAACCTTATGCAAAAGCAACTATGAGGAAATTTTTTCTTGTCCTTAACAATATGTTTAAGTATGCAGTCTATCCCAAAAAACTGCTTAGAGAAAATTTAATGCAATATGTTAAAAAAAGAAAAGTTGCAAAAGATAATTCTCTTTTTGGTAACTCTAATGAAGCTAAAGTACAAACCATAACGCATCAGGAATTTTTAAAAATAATTAACTACTTATCTTCCGTAGAAGATTATTGTTATTTGGCATTACCAATTCAAATTGCTTACCATACAGGTATGAGAGCCGGAGAAGTATGTGGACTAACTTGGGATGATATTGATTTTGAAAATCAGGTTTTATATGTTAGACGTTCGATGTATTATGACAAGGATTTGAAAACTTGGGAGCTGAAAGTTCCTAAAAATGGCAAGCCACGAGCTATAGATTTTGGAGACAGTCTTGCCCATATTTTATTAATTGCAAAACACGAGCAACAACGAAACAAAAAAATCTATGGCGATTTGTATCAGAATCAGTTTTATCATACAACCGAAATAAGAGGTAAATCACATTGTCAGATTTATACGGACTATAACGAATCTTATATTAAGAATTCCACACGTTTTTGTCATGGAATTCATGTGGATGATATTGATTCCAACGTTTCACTATCTCCTTTAACTTTTGTATGTACAAAGCCTGATGGAGAATTACTTACAACTCAAACTCTCAAATGGTGTAACAAAGTAGTTCAGAAGAATTTGCCTGAAATCAGTCACTTTCATTTTCATTGTTTAAGACATACTTACGCTTCTACATTAGTATTAAATGGTGCTAACATTAAAGATGTACAGTCACTACTTGGACATTCAGATATAAAGATTACTCTGAATACTTATTCTCATGTTACTGAAAAATCCAGAAAGAAAGCTGTCAATATATTTGAGAATGCTATTTCTGATAAGATAGGATAGGATGAGATAAGATTTTTTACAAAATAATTTATGAATAGATATAAGAAAATATAATCGAAAATAACATCCTTCCCACAACTTGTGGGAAGATTTGTGGGAAAGGTTTACATAACATTGATTTTTTCGAACCTTTTTCCTTCCAATTTAGTCTAATTTTTATTGATGTTTTTTAATGTTGATGTTGTTGTTACATTAATTTTTTAATAATGATTTTAAAACTGAAATATGTAGATTGGTAGTTATTTTAAGATTGTATTTTTCAGGGGAAAACAAGTTACTTTTATGTTTCAGAGAAGTTTCTGGTTTTATAAGGGATTTTGCGGAATGTGCCTTTAAATAAGGCAGTGCACAGCTCGATTGCACTTAGTTTCATCTCGCTGATGCGGCATTCGCCGCATTAAATAAAAAGAAAAAAGACGCTCTGTCTTGAATGCAAGCATTCAGACCATATCGTCCTTTTTCTTTCCATTTTGCACTGCTCATTGCTAACGCACAAAAAAAGTACCACCCCAGGCAATTTAATGTCCGAAACGGTACCCGCAAGTGCGCCTC